>TARA_R110002072_G_scaffold42064_10_pt1 | contig 141359 bp, 112 predicted proteins | sample TARA_R110002072 | Tara Oceans TARA_R110002072 (sample SAMEA4397118) | marine metagenome | biome: Polar Biome; feature: [SRF] surface water layer (ENVO:00010504); material: water (ENVO:00002006), including particulate matter (ENVO:01000060) such as... | depth 5 m
GACAACTGAGCTTTCCGTCGAGCAGTACGTCGAATTTGTCGAAGCTTATCTTCCGTTTTATGTAAAGCGGACTGGAGGGCGCGTCACCCTCACTGATTTTGTCGGCGATGCGATGGACGCGTCGTTTGGAAAGGTAGTTCTATGGCCCTCATACTCCCTCGGCGATCCGGTGAACATGGGTTGGGAGTACGCTGCAAGATATGTCAACTGGCTGCATCACGGCAAGGTCATCGAGGAATGGGCCTTCGAGACTGGTGTTTATGACACTTCGACCTTTGTACAAGACGAAAATGAGGTCTGGCAGCACCAAGCCGCTCGCAACCCGGGCGCACGGTTCTTCATGCCCACTTTCGGTGAGTGGACAAAGGCGGGCTATTGGGATCCAAACAAAAACAACGGCGAAGGCGGCTACTGGACTTTTCCCAACAGTTCAGACACTGAGCCTCGCCCTGGCCTGCCCGAGGACGGCGGCGAACGCAACGCGGGAGAACGAGTTCTCTTCCCGCTCGATGTCGGATCGTATCCAGAGCAGACAAGCCCATGGGGCATGCTCGATATGGCGGGGGGGCAATCGGAGGTCACAGAGACCCCGAGGAATCAGGATCGACTTGGGGAACGGGTCATGACAGGTTCTCTTTATCTTGATGTGGATGTTGGAGATCCGCTGTCTCATGACCAGATCGCCTTTGGTTATGCAACCAGCGCGTTTCGGGGCACATATGGTCTGCGACTTGGCGTTCCAAGCGGCTTCCACCCCGCCGATCTCGACGAAGATGATCGAGTTGATTTCTTCGACATCTCACTCTTTGTTGATCGTTTTATCAACGGAGACGAACGCGTTGATTTTCGCCAAGACGGTGTGCTCGACGCGGATGATGTGTGGGTGTTTCTGGGGCTGATGGGGCTCGAGTAGAGCCGAGAGGGAGTCGAAAACCGAACGGCACACAGAACGCTCCGGGAGCTGAGCAATCAAAAAAGCCCCCGGGTCGCGGGGGCTTGAAAACTTGATTGCTCGATGTTTACTGTTCTAGTCGCAGCTCGTGGCGAAGGCATCGAGGAAGTCGGACACATCGAAGAAGTCGAAGGCCCCATCATCGGTAAAATCAGCCGCCGGGTCCTGGGCACCGAACGCGTCGAGGAAGGCCGACACATCGAAGAAGTCGAGCACGCCGTTCCCATCCAGATCTGCGCGGTCGGCCAGGCAGGGCGGCTGGGTGTTGATCATAAAGCCGATCGGAGACCCATCGAAGACATCGATCCCGATGCCAGCCATGATGGTTCCATCCGCTGAGATGGAGGTCAGGCTGTTGATATCAAGATTGCTCGGGATGTCGATACCGCGGTCGATGAGCCATGTCTCAATATCTTCCATCCCTGATTCGGCGGTCCAGATAAAACCGGTCGCACTGAATCTGTTGAACTGGTTGTAACCAACCACGACAGAGCCGTCCGGTGTCATGCTCAGAACCGTCGCGATTCCATCGTTTGGAAGCGTGAACGGGAGTGAGCCGAGGACGGTTTCTGTCCAGTCGCTCCCGCTTCGTTGCCAAAGCGTCGCATCGGAATGTAACTCGGTTTCGTTGTAGGTGTCGCCGCCGATGATGTTCCCATCTGGGGTAACATAGTTGGCCATCGCCCATCCCTGGTTGGTGTTGAGGTGCGTCAGCGTGCCATCTTCCCAGACAGTGGGGCTCCAATAGCCGAACGAATGCGAGGTATCCCATCCGACCACGACCGACCCGTCATAGTTTGCGTGGTTCGCTCGGCTGTCCCTCATGGTCGAACCAAGGTCGCTCACGATCCCGTTGCCATCCAAGAATGATGCATGCGCAAGCCCATCTCCGCTGGGCCCGCCGTTGCCCGGGCGCCAGTAGAGCCCAACAACATGCTCGCCGTTCCCGGAGAGCCCCCAGGCGGAGCCGTACGCACGGTCGATCAATCCGCCGTCCTCTGGTAACAACGGCGACAAGATGTCTTCCCAGCCATCGCCAAGAGTCCAGAGCCCCTGTGTGGCGTACTGCCCATCGTCTGTGGTGATGGTGGCGCTGATGCGTGTCCCATCATCAGAGATATCCGGTGTCCCGGCACCCACACCCAAAGGGATGAAGGTGCCCCGCCCGAGATTGACGAGCCCGGATTCCCGGGTCCATCTCAGCGTCTCGAAGGCGAAGTTATTGCCCACGAGCACGGTCCCGTCGGCCGACATATCCGCCGGGTAGATCCCGGGGATCAGTTCAAACTGGACATTCTGTGCGTTGCTCGCGGCGGCGGTCGCCGCGAGCAACGCCAGAAGGCATGGATGACGCATAGTGATTCTCCGTCCCGTCGATTCGGGGTGGGGGTTGAGAGGGATCGATGGATCGAACGATTATGGGCAGCCGGCGCCGAACGCATCGAGGAAGTCCGAGACATCAAAGAAGTCGAAGAGCCCGTCGTTGGTGAAATCGGCCGCCGGGTCCTGGGCAGCGAATGCATCGAGGAAGTCGGAGACATCGAAGAAGTCGAGCACGCCGTCGCCGGTCAGATCAGCCGGGCAGTTGTAGTCGAGCGTGATGAGGAACGCGGGAACCCCCCCGGAGGTGTGCCCGATGACGGTTTTTCCGTCGGTCGAGATTGCTTGGATGACTTCCAGGCGTGTATCCTCAGGAATCCCCGCGCCCAACGAGTTGATGTACGAGACCGTTTCCATCAGTTCGTTTTGCCCGCTGGGCTTGATCCATGATCGGCGGTTGCCCAGGAGGAAATCAAACCCGACGATCACATCGTTGTCGGAGATATCCATGGGATTCCCACCCCAGCCTGGAAGGAGTGAGCCGGCCCCGATGGGGGTCACGACGCCGTCGATCAGGGTGACGGCACTGCCGTAGATATCGTCGTCCAAGTTCCATGACCCGAGAAGGATCGACCCGTCATCGCTGACCCCGTAAAACTCGCCGGTCGCGCCATAAGTCGGATCAACCACGGTCCCGTCCCGTGACAAGCCATCCCAGTATGCCGGGGTGCGTGTGAACCCCTGGGCAAATCCAGCGATGACCGAGCCGTCCGAGGACATCACTGAAGCGCGGTTGCCCCCGTTGGCGAGATTCTCAAGCTCGAGCATCCCGGTTTCCGCGGTCCAGATGAACCCACGACCCGAGCACTCGTCCCACGAGAGCCCCACCGCGATGGTGCCATCGCCGCTGAGTTCGTAGCCGCTGCTTCGGCTGGGGCATGAGCCGGCATTTGGGAGGAACCCGAGGCTGACCCAGCCTGTTTCGGCTGTCCAGAGCCCCGCGGTGGATTCAATTCCGTCGAGTCCGTCTGCGATGTCCCCCAAAATGACCTGGCCGTCATCAGAAATCGCGGACATAGGATCAGCACCCGTCCCGATGATCTCGGTTGGGATATGCAAGAACTCGCCGGTTAAGCGATCCCAACGATAACCGGTGTCTGGCAGATCGTCTCCGTCTGTATCCATGCTGCCGATGATGAAACGCCCGTCCGGGGTCATGTCAACGGCCGAGAGTGCGGGCTGCTTGGTGACCGGATCGAGGATCCGCTGGAAATGGGCGGCGTCTTGCGCGACGGCGCTGCCTGCTGTCAGAACGAGAAGACCGATGGTGGCTGCTTTGTACATGGGGTGACTCCTGAGTAAGTGGTCGATGTATCGGTGGTTTGGGGTCTGAAAGAGGGCGACACGACCTTTCGATCGGGTGCCCAGAAAAGGATAAAAACACAATGAATACTTATGCGCGGCGACGGCGTGCACCAACGAGCCCGCCGAGACCGAGGATCGCGGCTGCGCCTGGAGTTGGCACCGCGTTCCACGAGGCGTTGTCCATGTAGGTGGTTGGGCCGAAACCGAATCCGAGTACACGGACTTCGTCGAAGACCATGCCGTCGGTGGCGGAGACATCGATCCAAGTATCACCGAGCCCGCCCCATGCTGGTTCGAAGGCCAATGCTGCGACTTCAACACCGTCATCGAGCAGGAAAATGCCCGCGCCGCCGCCGAATGGGCTTGGTGGACCTGAGGGATCCCAGAACTGAGCGCTGAAGTTGCTCAGGTCGGAATCAAAGGTCATGAAGATGCCGAAGGCGCCTTCGAATGAATTCCCCGAGTTCACCCATGGGTTGATGCCTGAAACATCGCCGACTGCGCCAAGCCCAGCACCGGATTGGATGTCTGCAAGACCGATCCCTGCCCACGCGTCGGTCGCGATGCCGCCGCCGGTTGGGCCGCCGACCTCGTCGAAGTTGAGGGTGGTGGAGTACGATGTCTCGGTCGAACTCTGGGTCACGGTGATGTCAGCGGTTGCGGCTGCCCCGGTGACCATGATCGCTGCGGCTGCAGCTTCGACTGTCCAGTTCTTTGTTCTCATAGCTCAGCTCTCTTTCTTTCTATAGATCCCAGCGCGACTGATCCGTCTTGGTCAGCCTGATAGACGCCGATAAGAGCAATGTAGCGGAATGTCCACAGCAATGCAAGTGTCTCCGGAGACATTTCTGGAATAATTTTTAAATTGTATTTCGCAGACCAACACAAAGCCGCTATACTCAACCTCGCCGAAGGAGTCGCTGAATGCTGCACGATGCACCCAATGTCCAAAACCTGACCCCAAACGCGGATCCCAAGCGATTCGAAGAGCACTATGTAGAAGCCGTGCGTCGTCTGCGAGGATCGCTGATCGAGGCCTACCAGGCGGTGGGGGCGGATGCAGAGAGCCCCAGGGAAGCCGCCCGGACGCTCGGAATTGACAAAACACTCACCTGGAAGCTCGGAAAAATCATCAACGAAGACGCCCTCGAGCGCGTCGCGGCCAGCATCCCGGGGGCCGGAGCGGTTCAGAAAGTCATCGAAGCGTTCATACGCGTGGGGGTGAATCCTGCCCTGGTCACCAAAGTCCGCGATGCGTTCGACGAGTTCGATGATATGGTCGAGATCCACACCGGCGATCGCGAAGCACTCGGGCTCCTGCTCGATAGCATGGCGTTTTCTGGTTCGGATCGATTGGTCAAGAGCCGGAAGCTCGCATTCAAAGGCAACAGCGGCATCTGGGGCGCTCAGTCCCGCGTACGCATCTATACATCGTTCTTGGCGCCCAACCGCGATAACCCCGAGCTGCTCGACTGCGCACAGATCGGTGGGTACATGGATCTGCAACGGCTGCGTGCCAACGGGGCCTGGCCGTTGTTTCGGCTGCGTGCTTTTAATGATGACGGATCCGAAGCCGTGGGCAATATGTCCTCGCTCCTCGATGACTACGACGAGGGTGCGCCGCATCTGCTCGAGGAGTTTACTACGGGCATCTCGCCAGCCATCGAGACCAAAGCCATCGATTCAGGGATGGTCTACGAGCTCTCGAGCGGGCCCGTTGGGCGGACCGGATTGTGCAGCCTTTTCTACGGCTACACAGACCCGGCATCGCTGAGCCGATACAGCGACGAGCACAATCAGCTCGGCGAGTTCTTGTGCCTGGTCAACATCCCCATCGAAACACTGATGATGGATCTGCTCGTTCACAAGGACATCGCGTCACAGATCGATCCGCACGCGGTGGTCTACGGGCGTGCATCGAGCGATCTCGATGATCTCGAGCAGCGTGATACGCGGTTCCAGCTGCCGATGAGCGAGACACTCAAACCCCTCGGGCAGAATCCGATCTTGGCAACGCCGCACATCCCGAGATACACAGAGATCACGAAGCTCGCCTTCGATCGCAGCGGCTTCGACCCGGCCGACTTCGTCTGCTGGCGTCTCGCGGTCCCGTACCCGCCGATGACCTCAACCGTCGCCATCCGCTTCGAGCTGCCCGTGAGACCATAGCCTTCGCCGATGGGTTGATCGCGCTCTACACCGCCTGACACCCTGGGGCATTTCGTGTATGCTCCATACGGATAGGTGCAAACAGGAGCCGCGGATGAAGATCGGACGAACCAAGTTCAGTGTCATGACCGTTGGTCTCTGTGCAGGGCTGGCAGCCGCGAGCGGCTATCCATCGACGGAACAAGACTTCAACAACGACAACGACAACGGCTACATGCTCATCGGCGATCCGGGAAACCGGGCGACGGAAGGCGATGAAATCGAGTTCCCGCTGGTGCTTCCCATCGGCGATGTCGAGCATGAGTTCCGTCTTGCTCAGCTCGAAATGACCGTGGGAGAGCAGGCTGAGTTTGCTCGGGCGTATTCACCGATCTACTTCAAAAACAATCCTGAGCTTTCGCGAGCGAGGAACGAGTTTTCTGGGTGGTCACTCGATATCAGCCCTGAGCGTGTAGAAGTGCTCGTGCGGAGCGAAAATGAGCCCGGCACAATGGGTTGGGAGTACGCCGCCCGGTACATCAACTGGCTGCATCATGGAAAAGTCAATGAGGAATGGGCATTTGAGACCGGTGTCTACGATACTTCAACCTTCGAGTGCGAAGAGCTGCCCTGCAGCTTCCCGACGGGTCACCCACCCGAGGCCCGGTATTGGATCCCGAGTCGAAATGAATGGGTCAAGGCCGCGCACTGGGATCCTGAGAAGGATAATGGGGTTGGTGGATACTGGAAGTACCCGAATCAGACGGACGAAGCGCTCCGCCCCGGGCTCTTGCCCGAAGACGGAGGCCAGCGGAATGCTGGCTTTGACAAGGATGTGTACTTCCCGCTCGATGTCGGATCATTCCCCGATGAACCGAGCCCGTGGGGGGTGCTCGATCTTGCGGGGGGGGGAATGGGAATGGGTTGAGAATCTGGCGGGTTCGCCGTTTAGTACATCACACCGGCGAGGCTATGACGGAACGGGTTGGGGGACAACAGTGTACAACCACCCGTTTGATATCCGCGTGGATGACCATGACTTGTGGAATCGGTTTGGCGGTGGACTTGCATTTGGGGCCCGTGGCGTGCGTGTCGCTCGGATGGCAGAGGATCCCGCGGATATCGATTTGAGCGGGAAGGTCGATTGGTTTGATGTGTCGGCGTTTCTAGATCGTTTTCTCTCGGATGATCTCTCTGTAGATTTTCGCCGAGACGGTGAACTCAACGCGGATGATGTGTGGGTGTTTCTTGGGCTGATGGATTTGGCCGCACAGTGAGAACCGTGTTTAAGAAGCTCTGGATCCGTGCTGATCAAGCAGGTTGATCGCCATGCGTTTGGCGAGCCGGGCGGGGGCGCCGGGGTCGGTGCCGTTCTCAACAACCTGGCCCACGACGCGGGCCGTCACGATCGCGCCCTCGATCAGGATGTTGAGCTGATCGGCCAGGTCGTGGGGGGCCGGGCAGCCGTCGGCTTCGAGCAGTTTGATGAGGTAGCGCACGATCTCCTGCTTGTGCTCAGCGGCGATCCGACGCGGGGCGGAGTCGGCGATCGAGAACTCCGCACTGGCATTGATGAACATGCACCCATGGAAGTCATCGCCGGTGAACCAGTCCTCGTGGAAATCAAACACGCCCTCGATGTGCGCTCTCGGCGTCGCGCCTTTGGACTCGGCGAACTTCATCATCCGATTGCGGAAAATTTCGTCTCGCCGACGCATGGCGGCCACCATCAGCTCGTCTTTGGACTTGAAGTGGTTGTAGAGCGTCATTCGGCTGATGCCGCCCTCCTCCTGGATGTCGTCGAGGCTCGAGTTGTGAAAGCCGCTGCGATAGAAAACGCGCATCGCGGCATCAATCAAATCATCTCGCTTGCTTGGGGGCATGATGGGCTCCGAATAGGTGCATACTCATACTGACTAGGCCATACGCATGGATCGCTGAGCAGGGATATGCACTGGTAAGTATACCAAAAAACAAAAAATAAACAGCAAATATGGCAAAAAAACGCCAATTCATGCCGTTTTGAGTAAAACACCCGGGAATACAACTTGATTTATACTGATTAGTCAGTATGCTTAGTCGTGACCGCTTGCTTTGCCATCTTCGGCGACCCGCTGACTGGTAGAGCAAGGTTCACGACCCCGGCCGATGTGAGCCGGCAACCAAGCGTTTGAGGACCCGGCGCGTGTGTCGCTTGGCCAGCAAACGCAAGACCCAGAGGAGGTCCGCTATGTCCCAGTTCCAGATCCACACCGCACAGTCTGCCCCCGAAGCCAAAGAGCTCATCGAGGGTGCCCAGCAAGCCTTCGGGTTCTTGCCCAATCTCTTGGGCACCATGGCCGAAGCGCCGGCCTTGCTCGAGAGCTACATGACCCTCGCGGGTATCTTCGATAAGACGGACCTGTCGCCCACCGAGCGTCAGATCATCCTGATGGTCAACAACCGGCTCAACGGGTGCACCTACTGCATGTCGGCGCACACCGGGATTTCCAAATCTCAGGGCGTGAGCGACGAGGTGATCGATGCCCTCCGCGACGGCACCAGCATTGACGATCCCAAGCTCGAAGCACTGCGTGTCTTCGCCGTGCGTATCAACGAAACCCGAGGCTGGCCAGAGCAGGGTGACATCGACGCGCTGCTCGACGCGGGCTATTCGCTGCGGACCGTCCTGGAAGTCATCCTGGGTACATCGCTCAAGGTGATGTCCAACTACACCAATCACATCGCCAGCACGCCGCTCGATAGCGAGTTCGCTGCCGTCGAATGGTCACCGGCCGAGCTAGCTGATTCCGCGCGTTGATTGGCATCACGCCGATGAACTCCATGAACCATGTCGACCCGGCATGACACGGCATGACCCACTGACATCTATCGCCCTCGTTCACTGAGATCGAAGGCAGAAAGAGCCTGAAATGAACCCTGAAGAACTCCACGGCGCTTCGGCGTCTGCGCCATCGCCGCGCTCACTCATCCCGCCCTTCACGCCCGAGACCGCGCTCGCCAAAGTGCGCGCCGCCGAGGATGCGTGGAACAGCCGCGACCCAGAGCGTGTATCGCTCGCCTACTCGCCCGAGAGCGTGTGGCGCAATCGCGACCAGTTTATCCAGGGGCGTGATGAGATCCGGTCCTTCCTCGAAGAGAAGTGGAACCGGGAGCAGGAGTATCGGCTCGCCAAAGCCCTGTGGGGTTTCCGCGAGAACCGGATCGGTGTCCGTTTTCAGTACGAGTGGCATGATGCCGCGGGGCAATGGTTCCGCAGCTACGGCAACGAGCTGTGGGAGTTTGATCAGCACGGGCTCATGCGTCGGCGAGAAGCGAGCATCAACGATGTCGTGATCGACGAGCGCCAACGCCGATTCCGCTGGGCGGCGCCCGGGCCTCGCCCGATCGACGACCCAGGAATTCCCGAGACGAAATAAACATCAACCACCTGCGCCTCGGGGGGGTTCTCGGGGGCAGCCGCACAGTGTACATACACAGGAACGATACCTACTAGGAGACGAAATGATTACGCACGCAATGACAACCACCATGATCGCATCACTCACGGCTTGCGCCGCCACCACCATGGGCTGCGCCTCGCAGCAGACGATGGGCGAAGAGCACCACATGCATGAGCACGGGCCAGAGCATGTCCATTACATCGACGGCCCCCGCGACGACGCGCCGATCCCCCGCCCGGGAGTTGAACTCTCGCGAGGAAACTTCGCAGTCGTCGTGATCGATCCACAGAACGATTTCTTGAGCCCCGATGGGGTCACCTGGGGCGTCGTGGGTGAGAGCGTCACCGAGAACGGCACCGTCGACAATATCGGGCACCTCTTCCGCGCAGCCAAAGACGCCGATGCCCAGGTCATGGTCAGCCCGCATTACTACTACCCGCACGATCACGATTGGGCCTTTGAAGGTGCCCTCGAAACCCTGATGCACGACATCGGCATGTTCCACCGCGATGGGCCGTTGGATGTTGATCAGCTCGAAGGCTCGGGCGCAGATTGGCTCGAGCAGTACAAGCCATACATCAACGATGGCGAGACCGTCATCGTTGGCCCGCACAAAGTCTACGGCCCCGAGTCCAACGACCTGGCGCTCCAGCTCCGCAAGCGGGGGATCAACCAGATCGTCCTCGCCGGTATGTCGGCGAATCTCTGCGTCGAATCCCACATGCGCGATCTGATCGAAGACGGGTTCGAGGTCGTCGTGGTCTCCGACGCGACGGCGGCCGCCAAGCTCCCGGGCTACGACGGATTCGAAGCCGCGTTTGTCAACTACCGCATGATCGCTAGCGATGTCTGGAGCACCGAAGAAGCGGTCGCCAAGATCGCCGCCGCCAAAGGCGAGCTCGTGAATGTGTCAGGTGCTAGCGACATCGCCCTGGCGGGCTTTGATCCCGTCTCGTTCTTTTCGCACGGCGAACCCAAGAACGGCTCGCCGATGATCCGCGCACAGCACGCCGGTGCGACTTACCTCTTCGCCGACGAGCAGAGCAAGGCCGAGTTTGTTTCCAACCCAGACCGATACGCCCCGCAGTACGGCGGCTTCTGCGCCTACGGCGTCTCGCTCGGGATCCTGCTCCCCGTCGATATCACCACCGCCCAGGTCCGCAACGGGAAGCTCTACCTAAATGTGAACGCCCAAATCCTCGAGAAGTTCAATGATGACTTCAATGGGAGCGTTGCCAAGGCCAACACAAAATGGCCAACCCTCTTCAGCGAGCACGCCGAATAGATCGCAGAACCGCTTCTCTTTCCCCATTCGGCCGACGGGGTGGACACACCTCGTCGGCTGATTCACAGACGAGCACGGACGGGACCTTCAGGGACCCACTCAAAACTTGTGTGGCTGAGCCCCACCAGAAAGGAACTGCCATGAAATCGGAATCCAGCAAGAGCACTACGGACACACCCTTGGTCGCTGTGACCAGTGCCCAATCGGGTTACGCTTCTCAGGTCCGCGTAAGGGGTCATTCACTCTGGGCCGACGAGCCCCAGACCTTGGGCGGCACAGATTCCGGACCGTCTCCATACGAGTTGCTATTGGCTTCCCTTGGTACGTGCGTGGTCATGACTACTCGGATGTACGCCGACCGGAAGGGCTGGCCGTTGACCGGAGTCTCGGTCAATCTCAGCCAAGACCGTATACACGCGGAAGACTGCCCCGACTGTGAAATGGCAAGCGGACCCGTGCTTCGGATCACCAAGCGGCTCGAACTCCAAGGCGACCTCGATGAGGAGCAGCGTTCTCGTCTCATGGAGATCGCTGACCGCTGCCCGGTTCAGCGTTCGCTGTTGTCTGAGATTCAGATCAGAACGGCGTGAATATCTGCACGTCGTCGTGACATGGCGACCAGTTCATAACCCCATACGCGAAATGTCCCTATTTAAAAGGAGCTCCATCATGACTGTCCTGCTGCGTGTTGATGCAAGCGCACGCCTTGATCGTTCGATCACCCGTCAGATGGCCGACCGGTTCATCGAAGGATGGCGCACAAGCGAACCAGATGCGCTGGTATTCGCCAGAGATGTCGGCCGCCAACCGCCATCTATCGTGAGTGAAACATCGATCCGTGCGGGATTCACACAGCCCGAAAATCGTTCTCAGGAGATGAATGACGCGCTCGCAGAATCAATGACCCTCATCGACGAGGTGCGACGAGCTGATGTTCTTGTGCTCGGTGCGCCGCTCTACAACTACGGACTCCCCGCCTCCCTGAAAGCATGGATTGATCAGATCATCCGGCCCGGCGAGACATTCTCATTCGACCTTCAACGGGGAGACTTCCCGATCCAAAGCACACTCCGCGGCAAGTCGCTTGTCGTATTATCCTCCAGAGGCGAGTTCGGATTCGAGCCGGGCGGCATTCGCGACGGGTGGAATCACTTAAACCCACACCTATTGACTATTGCCACGCGCCTGCTCGGCATTACGGCGAGGGACATCTACGAGATCGCCTCGGAGTACCAAGAGTTCGACGACGAACGGCACCATCGCTCGCGCGAGCAAGCGCTCCATGACGCAGCTGAACTCGGATCCCGTCTCGCAGCCGCAAGGCGAACCCCATGAGCCCACTACCTCTCTGTCGCCCGCTCGGAAAACTCCGAGCGGGCGATTTATACATGGAGGCATGCTGCAAGGTGCATGCTCTGTCTTGCTCAAACTAAAAAGAGCATGCGTATCAAATGGAGCCGGGGGGAATCGAACCCCCGTGCCGGGATAGTCAGCAAAATGCCTCTACGAGTGTAGTCATTCGTTTAATCTCGACCTGACACCGGGGAATGACACCCTGTGCTTCGGCCCAGCCCCTCGAAACCTCCTCGCCAACACCCCAAGAGACACCAGGTGTTGACCAGCTCGATAATCGTGATCATGGGCTCTATCGAGCGTCAAGCCCATGATCCGTAGCCAATCAGGCTGCGAGTGCGTACTGCGGTTCTGCAGATAAGTTTTTGCGTACTTTTTACGAGGCTAACACGCTCCTCGACTCGCCACATAAAGCCTTCCCTATCCGGTCGAATGCCATATCGGCCCCGGAAATCTATCGACCAACCAAACCCGACACACGCCGAGAACAGTTGGTCACCCACTATTCTATGCGCCCATCGGCCCGTTCGCACGACCCGGTCGGCTGATATACATACGCACCCGAGCAATCCCGGGTTCAACGATCCCCGCTGAGCCCTTGCAAACGCTGGTTTTTCTGCTATCCTCGCGGCTGGTCAATCACCCTAGGAGCCCATACATGCCCCAATGGTTACTCATCTCGATCCTTCTGCTCGTCGTCATCGGCACCATCATCCTCGTGATCGCCATGTTCACCGAGATGGGCACCAAGCACAAAACAGGCTCGATGAAATCGAGCAAGACACAGCACAAGTCGCGTAAGAAGTAGTCGGTTTAATCGGTCGCGGGGGAGTTGCCCGAGTCTGAGTTTGGACCCGAATCAGCATTGCCATCACCATCGCCATCGGGCTTCTTCTGGTCCTTGGCCGAGGCTTTCTCCTCACCCTTGGGCTTGTCTTGATCCTTTTCCTTCGCTTTCGACTTCTCGCCCTTGCTCGCGCCGCCCTCGTCCTGGGCATAGCGGATCCGCCCGTGGTAGATACTCGCGACGGTCTTCGAGATCGACTCGCAGATCGTGCTCAGCTCACGGAAGGTCAGGTCGCACTCGTCGAACTGCCCATCCATCAAACGCTTGTTCGCCAGTGAGCGCACCAGCGCGTCGATGCGGGCCGGCGTTGGATCGGTGAGCGTGCGCGTCGCGCTCTCCACCGCATCGGAGAGCATCGTGATCGCGACCTCTTTGGTCGCCGGGCGCGGGCCCGGGTAGCGATAGTCCACCTCATCGGGCAGCTGGTCCGCGGCTTCCTGCAGAATCTGCTCCGCGCTCCGCTCCTCGTCCACCTGCGACGCCTGCTCGCGGGCCCGCCGATAGAAATATTCGACCAGCGTTGTCCCGTGATGGGCTTCGATGAAGTGACGCAGTGATTTGGGCAGCCCGTGCTCGCGGGCCATCTCCGAGCCGTCCTTGACATGCCCGACGATCACCAGCAGCGACATCGCCGGCGTGAGCTTGTCGTGCTTGTTGGGCCCGCCCGACTGATTCTCAATAAAGTACATCGGCTTGTTCATCTTCCCGATGTCGTGGTATAAGCACCCGACATAGGTCAGCAGCGCATCGGCCCCGATGCTCTCGGCCGCGCTCTCGGCGATCGACGCCACATTGAGCGAATGGTTGTAGGTCCCCGGCGCCCGCTGCTGGAGCTCGCGCAGGATCGGCTGCTTGGGGTCGCGCAGCTCGATGAGTGTCATGCCCGTCGTGATATCAAACATCCGCTCGATGAACGGCAAGATAAACAGCCCGATCCCGCCAACGAGCAAGCCCGCGATGAACGATTGGGCACCCGCGCCCAGGATCGCGAGCATGACCGTCTTGCCATCCGCCCCGATCGTCGGCAGCGAGATCAACTGATCGAGCATCGCCGAGAGCCCAAGCGCCAAGGCGATGGTGATCGACATCCGGATCAGCGTTCGGCGTTCACGCAGATCATCGAGCTGGGCGATCGAGCCCGCGATCCCGATGAGCATGATCGCTAAAAGCCCCGTGTGCATTTTCAGCGACATCGCGACGATCAAGGCGGTGACGCCGGTGATCGCCAAGGCGGTGCGTTGGTCGTAGGCGATCGAGATCAGCACCGCGATGAGCACGACCGGTGTGATCGAGCCCAGCCAGATCAGCCGCGGATCCACGAGACTCAGCACGCACGCGCACACGATCACGGTCGTGATCATCCCGGTCATCCACCCGATGCGTGCGGGCTTGCGGGCGATCCTGGGGCAGTAGCGGGTGATGTACCCGCTGAGCAAGAGCCCGAGTGCGCCCACCATGCCGAAGGTCGAGAGCAGCCCCAGCCACATGCGCGCGGTGTTGGCGTTCTGTGATTTGTACTCGTTGTTCTCTTGGATCACCAGTTCGAGGGCGGATTGCTCGAGCACATCGCCACGCGAGAACAACCGCTGCCCGATGGTGATTGTCCGCCGAACGGGCGGGATCTTCGCCGACGCCTCGTCCATCGCTTGGGTGGTGGCCGTCGCGTCGTAGGCAAAGCTCGGACGCGGATCGTTGAGCAAACGGTTCTGGACCACATCGTCGCCTGGGGCTTTGAAGCCCGAGATCCGAACAATCCGCGCGAGCTCGGCGGCGAGCTGATCAGACTTATCAATATTGATCGTGTCGTCCCTGCTGATCAGCTCGACGGTGCTCGATTGCGATTGATCGCTCGGGCCCAGCACCGGGAAACGCAGCTCGATCTGTGTGTTCTGCCCGTCTTGGGTCGCGTTCTGCCACGCCATCCGGTTGAGCATGGGGCGCCGACGCAGGATGTCGTTGAGCCGGGTGACGCGCTGGGTCCACTGGGCGAAGAGCGCATCGTCGTTGGCGATCGCGCTCAGCGAGATAAACGCGCTCTCGTTGAGCCCGAACCGCACACGGATATCGCGCGCCACCTGATCCAGCGAGCCCACACCCGCCAGTGTCTTGGGCAGGTTAAGCAGGTCCGAGCGGATCTCTTCGAGCACCGTGATGTCCGCGCTGTACACCCGGGGCACACTGATCCGGGCGGCCTCGCGGTGCATCTGCGTCTGCTGCACATCCTCGGTGTTAAACTCCACCCGCGACGAGCGCGTCTCGCGCATGATCTGCCCGATGTCCACCTTGGTCGCCCCGCGCGTCCAGTACATCGTCGATCCGACCACGAGCACAAAGAGCAGGTACGCGAGCACCCCCCAGAACAGCGTCGGGTTGGCGATCAGGTCGGCAAGCTGCTGCTTGATCGATTTGCCCTGGATCTGCACGACGGTCCGGCGCGAAGATTTCGCGCTCGCCTTGCTCGCAGGCTTCGTGCTCGACTTGGTCGAGGGCTTGGTGCTGGTCTTTGGTCCGTCTTTGGCCATGGTGAACTTTGTTGCCTGTGCGATCTGCCTGTGCTATCTGGCTCAAACAATCGGAGTGAGTCATACGGGTGATCCAGCTCTCGAAGGATCGCGATGCCCGCTCTCAATGATAACAGCCATCACAGCCCAAACCCGGAAGAAGCGATTCTGGCCCTGTGCCAGCGCGGTGCATCAGAAAGATCGACCCGATCAACGCGTCCGCTCAGCAGAATCCGCGCATCAAGACCCATAATTCGCATATTGGGCACCGATTATCTAGGTTCAGGGGCGGTATCGGTGCTCGCGTCATACGCACAGCGCGGCAGCTCCACCGTCACCGTCGTGCCCTCTTGATGCACACTCTCGAGCCGAACCGACCCGCCAAGCCTTCGGCTCGCGTGCTTGACAATCGCCAAGCCCAGCCCCGTTCCTCGCTTGGCCCCCGAGCCCGTCCGCGCGTCATCGACCTGGTAGAACCGCTCAAAGACCCGCTGCTGCTGGGCCATCGGGATGCCCACGCCCCGGTCGATCACCCGGATCCGGATCCCGGTCTCGTGTTCGAGCCCCGCCGGGATCGGCGCGGTGCGATCGAGGGCGATGTCCGCCCGCTCGATCTCGACGCGTACATCCGTGCCCTCGTGGGCGAACTTCACCGCGTTGCCCATCAGGTTCCGCAGGATCAACCCCGCCAGCGTCCGGTCGGATGCGATCGCATCGAGCCCGTCGTCGATCCGCGTGACGATCCCGATCGACCGCCGACCGGCTATCGATTCGAGCCCCGCGCTCATTTTGTCGACCAGCTCGGGCAGCTCGACACGATCCAAAATCGGTGGCTGGTCCTCGGCTTCGGCCCGCGAGAGATCCAGCAGATCCCCAGCCAGCAGCTCGAGGCGCGTCGCGTTGCTCGCGATCATCTCCATGAGCCGGGCCGACATCTTCTCGTCGTCCTTGGCCAAGCCCGACATGGTCTCGATCGCGCCCTGGATCGACGCGATGGGCGTGCGCAGCTCATGGCTCGCGTTGGCGACAAAGTCCGCCTTGAGCGTCATCGCCCGCGAGAGCTCGGTGATATCGCGGAACATCAGCACCGCGCCCAGCGCGTCCGAGTCATCGAGCGAAACCGGGTCGGCCGACACATCGAACTCGCGCATCTCGCCGGCGATCGCTAATGACAATCGGGCGTGGCCCGGCTCGTTGGCTCGGGCGAGCGTCTCGATCTCATGGAGCATCGCCTGAGGCATGATCTCATCAAACCGCCGACCCAGCATGCTCTGGCCCATGCCCAGGATACTTTCTGATCTCCGATTGACATGCACAATCTCGCCCCAGCGATCGGTGACCAGGATCGGGATGTACATTGCGTTGACCACATTGCGCAGGGCCGAGGCGCTGTGCTCGGCGCGCTTGCTGTCGGTGCGGGTCTGCTCGAGCTCATGACGCTGGTGCTGCGTGCGTGCCGTATCCTTGGTCGCCCGCAGCGAGAGCACAATGAGCGCGAGCGCAAGGATCAGGCTTGCCAGCCACGGCGCGATGATGTACCCGATCGCGCATGCCAAGAGCGAAACGACCAAGATCGCCCAGACGGTTTGTGCATTGGCTTCTGATCGTGTTGGCCCGCTCATAGACAGAGCTTAGCCTTCTACGCTCGCCAGCAGGTCCGCCCGGTAGCCCACGCCGCGGACGGTGGAGATCATCGCCGAGTACGGGGCGATTTTTTTGCGGATCGCCGTCACATGCACATCGATCGTCCGCTCAGTCACGGCCACCCCGGGCCCGATGGCATTAGAGATCAGCGCCGGGCGCGAGAGCACCTTCGAAGGATTGCTGATCAGGGCGCACAGCAGGCGGAACTCGGTGATGGTGAGCTGGATGGTCTTGCCGTCGACGGTGGCGCGGTGCTCGTCGAAGTCGATGCTGATCGGACCCATGCTCAGCACGGACTGACGCTCGCCCTTGGTCGATGAGGTCCGCCGGGTCAGTGCGTGGATCCGTGCCCGCAGCACCTGCATCGAGAATGGCTTGGTGATGTAGTCATCCGCCCCCGCGCCCAGCGCTTCGAGCTCGTCGGCTTCCTCAGATCGTGCAGTGAGCATGATGATCGGCATGCTCGCCGTCTCGGACTGGGCCCGCAGGCGCTTGGCGACCTCCGTCCCGGTGAGCTCGGGCATCATCACATCGAGGACGATCAGGTCGGGCAGCTGTGATTTGGCCGCCTCGAGCGCCTCGACGCCGTTGCTCGCCGAGATCACCCGGTGCCCGTGTTGCTCGAGGTTGTAGGTGATCAGCTCGACGATGTCGGGCTCATCATCAACAACAAGAATCGTGCTCTGAGCGTCAGTCTTTGCGATCATCATTGAGTCTATCCGCATACGGGGTTCAACAGCTGGAACGGTTCACGGCCCACAACTGTATCTCGCCCCGATCACCTAAAGTGTAGGCAGATCATTGTTTACCAAATCTGAACAAAGGTAGGTCCGTCGGGGCGAAGGGATGAGACCAGGCCCCGACAGTGATCTGATTTGGACAGAACTTTGGCGGTCAACCAGCCAGAATGTCGACGGATACACTATATACGCATGCCTCGCTCTGATTGATGGGGTATCGTGTGCGCTCTATCCGCATGATTCTCTGAGGGCAGTTCCATGGCCGATTCATCCATCAAACTCGGCGTAAAGCACATTCGGGCCACGGCCATCGCAGGCGCTCTGGTGGCCGCGACGATGAGCTCGTCGGCCATTGCTGGCGAATCTGCCCATGATCTGGCCTCGAGACTCAGGGCTGAATCAGTCAACAGTGCTGCGAGCACCACCAATGCGAGCCATACAAACCACACAAGACGAGCCGGCTTCGATCGCCGAGCACTCGCTTACCAACCAACCACAACCGAGCCGGGCTGGTTCGTCGAGCGGGCGGACAACTCGTCATTGCGGATCTCCGTGCTCAGCCAGACCCGCTACACCTATTCCCAGCGTGATCCGGGCTTTATACCCGGAGGAACCGAGCAGACCACCGGATTCTCGCTCCCAAGAACCCGGGTCGCGTTCGATGGGGCGATTGTCTCCTCGCAGTTCAACTACCGTCTGTCGTTTGATTTTGGCGACGCCGAGCTCTCCCGCGGGCGTGGACGAGCGATCGCACCGTTCTTGGCCGGCTCCACCGGGGCGCCTCGTTTGCTCGACGCGTACGCCCAGTACAACTTCGCGGGCAAGCGAGAAGGCTTCTACCTCAAGTTCGGGCAGTTCCAGAGCACGATTTTGACCGAGGAGGCGATCGCCTCCGAGTACCAACTCGCGGTCGATCGTTCGATGGTCTCCGAGTTTCTGGGCCCGGGCTACACCCAGGGCATCGCGCTCGGTCGCGTCAGGGATAACTTCGCATGGGAGGCGAGCATCACCGACGGCGGGCGATATGTCGGTTCGCGCGAGACCGACAACACCGCGTTTAACTCGGTGAGCGAAGCGGACTTTGCCTTCGGCGTCCGTGCAGACTACAAGCTCCAGGGCTCGTGGGATCAGTTCGCAGATTTCACCAGCTTCCAGGGGTCCAACCCCGGCACCAAGTTTGGCGCAGGGCTGCTCTATCAATTCCACGGGCAGACCAACCCGGGCGGGCAGGTGCCTGGCTTCGTGGGGCTCGACGCGGAAAGCACCCAGGCATTTACCTGGACACTCGATTACCAGCACGAGGGCGACGGGTGGAACTTCTTCGCGGCCTATGTCGGGCAGTGGGTTGACTGGGAGTTCGATCGGACCACGCTCGGGATCCTCCAAAACGCGTTCGTATTCCAGGGCGGGTACTTTCTGACCGACCGCGTCGAGGTGTTCGGCCGCTTTGAGACCTTCTGGGTCGATAAGCTCTTCCGCAACGGGTTCGGCACACCCGACGGCTATATTCATCGGTTCGCCACCGTGGGGGTGAATCGGTACATTCTGCCCGAGAGCCACGCCGCCAAGCTGACCTTCGACGCGAGCTATTCGTTCGACTCGACCTTCGCGATCACCGTGGGTGCCGACGATACACTCGTGCTCCCCGATCCCTCGGTCACCGGATTCATGGGGCTCACCCCGCACGAGTTCGTGCTCCGGGCCCAGCTCCAGATCATGTTCTGAGTGATGCCAGCCGTGATCGTACCGAGATCATTCCGGGATTGAACTGGGATTGCCCCCAGGGCTCCATCACGACCATTTGTCGCAATTTGAGCCCGCGGCATGACACGCCCTGAGAATCCGTATATAAATGATGCGAATCGTGATGATTTCATCCGAGCGAGAATAATTCTTCTCAAATAGGACAAAATTGTCGCCTATAGGTGCTAAGATCGAAGTGTTCTGGCCGATATTTCATCGGATGAACATGTCCGAAAAAGGTTTTTGGGCATATCGGTCAGTTTTCGCGCTTTACGCCTGAATCAAGAGGAGGCAATCATGAACACCAACATCCAATCCATGACCGCAACATGCACACTCGTTGCGCTCAGCGGGATCGCAATGGGCCAATCCGGGCTCGATCTCGATCGCGCGTACGCTTCAGAGCTTCGTTCAGATGCACAGACCCGCTCGAGCCTGCTCGGTTCAAACAATGCCGCGAATCTCAATGTCGAAGTGATGACCCAGTTCCGCTACGGCTACAACTCCCGCGACGAGCAGACCGCCGGCGCACTGGGCGATAACGACACCACCATGGGTTTTAGCGCCCCACGCACGCAGGTGCGGATGAGTGGCGATGTCGAGGGCACCGATATCTCGGGCCTGGTTGTCTTCGACTTCGGGGCCGCTGAAGGCGCTGCAGGCGGGGCCGCGACCCTGCTGATCGCGCAGGCCGCGTGGACACTCGACGATAACTGGACCCTGCTCTTTGGTCAGTGGCACGACCCCGTCTTTGGTTCAGATAACTTCAAGCCAGAGCACACACTCGCGGCTGACAAATCGTTCATGAACGAGTTCTTCCAGGTCGGGCACACACAGGGCGTCGCCTTCGTGTACGGCACGGACAACTGGAAGCTGATCGGTGCATTCGATGACGGCGCCGAGTACATCACCAACGGCGCCGTCGCTAACTCGCCGTTTAATGCAGCGGGCGAAGCTGATTTCGGCATCACCGGCCGCTTTGAGTACCTTGTGGAAGGCACATGGGATCAGTTCGCTGATGCAACCAGCTTCCGCGGCTCCAACTACGGCGTCAAGTTCGGGCTCGGTGCGCACTACCAAGAGCAGGGCAACACCAACCCCGTGATCGCCGGCGTGGACACCAAGACCGTGACCTTCTGGACCGCTGATGTCCAGGTCGAAGGCGATGGCTGGAATGTATTCGCTGAGTATGTCGGTCACAATGTCGAGACCGATCCGCTCGTGGGTGCGACCACCGACTTCACCAACACGGGCTTCTTGGTCCAGGGTGGTATGTTCTTCAGTGATCAGTGGGAGGGCTTCGCGCGTTACGATGTCGTGATGCTCGATGACTCGCTCGTCGCTGCCGGTACCGATGACAACTTCCAGAATGTGACTGTGGGTACGAACTACTACTTCGTGCCCGAGTCACACGCGGCCAAGTTCACACTCGAAGCCGTCTTCACCCTCGACGACAGCACCAACATCGATGCCCTGATGGGCGGCGTGGGCTCCAACGACCCGAACACCACCGGCGTTCTGGGGCTTTCGGACTCCGAGTTCGGGCTGCGAGCACAGATGACGCTGGTCTTCTGATCGAGATTGCGCCATGGAATCGGCGTTTTTAGGCGTTGAACGCCGGTCCGCTGAGAAAGATGGAAATTGTACATTAGTAAGCCTGTACTTACTTGACAGCCGGTTTGGACCCTAATATGGTTCCCACCGGCTGTTTTTTGCGCAGAAAAATTGGATTTTCCGTCCGATAGCGTAAAATAGTAAGGGCAAACATTGGTGTGGATTCGATCGATGGTCGATAAACACACCAGTCGCCAGGATATGGAACCTTGCCTCGTGCAGGATCCTGACGACGACAGAATGTGGATCGCGTGTTGGTCACTCGATCCTTTGAGTAAGTTTTCGAAAACGGTCAAGGGAACACTCCCGCGACTAAAACACCACGTCATATCCGGAGATTGACAAAGATGAACAACAAGACACAAATCACTGCTGCAGCAATCATCACCGCTGCAACCACCGGCTTCGCAGCTGCTGGTTCACTCGAACTCGATCGCGCTTACGCGGCCGAACTCAAGGCCGATGCGGGCACCCGCAGCGTCCTCAACCAGGGCAACATGAGCAATGTTGAAGTATCCGTAGGCGTGATCTTCGGCTACAGCTTCAACAGCGCTGACGGCCGTGCACCTGCAGACAACGACGACACCATGGGCTTTGGCTTCAACGAAGCTCAGGTCGCCATCGAAGGTGATGTCACCGACAACATGCGTGGTCGCGTGAGCTTCGACTTCGGTCCTAACGATGCAGGCGCTGGTGCCGGTGGTACCGCGACCCTCGAAGACGCATATGTTGACTGGACTGTCAACGATTCCATGACTCTTCGCGTTGGTCAGTTTGTTCCTGCGTACTCCGCAGAAGCAAGCACCTCCGAGTTCCACACCATGAACACCTACCGCTCGGTCTCGCACGAGTGGCTCGCAACCCCATCCTGGACTCAGGGTGTGGAAGCACACTTCAGCGGTGACACCTGGGGCTTCGCAGTCGGTTTCAACGACGGGCCAAACACCGCCAACACTGCATACAACGCAGGCGGCGAAGCTGATTTCGCAATCAACGCACGCTTCGACATGTACAGCGATTCCGACAAGGCTCGCTTCGATGACCAGACCTCATGGCGTGGCTCGGCAGCTGGCTGGCGCGTCGGTGCCGGTGTGCTGTTCGCTTCATACGGCGACACCAACCCATCAGCTGTTGTTGACACCGAAGACACATGGTTCACCATCGACGGTGCATACGAAGCCGACGGCTGGGCAGTCCGTGCAGCATTCTACTACGCTGACAACGAAGTCACCGCAACCGCAAACCCATCCAACATGGGCTTCGAAGTCGGCGGCTCGTTCTTCTTCAGCGATCAGTGGGAAGGTTTCGCACGCTGGGACACCCTCATCGTTGACGACGACGCATCCGCTGGCCAGACCACCAACGAAGATACTTTCAACTTCCTCGCAGTTGGTGCAAACTACTACTTCGTTCCAGAATCACACGCTGCAGTCTTCACCATCGAGCTCGGTGTTTCGCTTGACGAAACCAGCGACCTCGTCGGCGTGGCTGGCGACACCGGCGTTGGTGTCCTCGGCGGTGCTAACGGTGCAACCATCGGTTCATCCGGCTTCTTCCAGGAAAACGCTGGCGAAGACGGCCAGATCATGCTCTCAGGCACCATGCAGTGGATGTTCTGATTCGGATCTGATTTGATCAGCGCTCCAAGCACGCTCGGGTTTTCCTGAGTATCGCAAGGATCGAAGATCATTCAAATACCTTCAACACCAGCCGATCCTTTGGGGTCGGCTGGTGCTTTTTTGTGCGCACTCGATATGGATGCTGTTGAGAACTGTGAAGATTCAAACAAGACTCGATAAAGACTCTTTGAAGAATGAGTGAACACTGAAAAATGCTCGCCCGCCCTCAGATCGAGATGCTAGTGTGTGCAGACAAACCCACTCGTGTTGAATGGGGCGACCAAGAACACTCCTGCGATGATGACGAGTTCGTTGAAGCAGTAGTTGAATCTGTACTTGAAGCAATAGAGGAATCAACATGTATACCGCACACGCATCCAAGGCTGCCCTCGCAGCACTCCTGGTAAGCTCCGCCGGCGCGATGGCTGGCAGCGATAGCCTCCGCCTGTCCCGCTCGTACGAGCTGGCCAACTCGGCCGCCGAGTACAACTCGGTGCTCAACGAGACCAACCTCTCCGATGTCAAGGTCAGCGTCCAGATCCAGGCACGCTACCAGTTCAACTCCCGTGACGACGCGAGCACCACCCTGGCCCTGCCAGACGATGACACCACCATGGGCTTCGTCATGCGTCGCGCCAAGGTCGGCATCTCGGGCAATGTCACCGACAACATCAAGGCCAACATCAAGTTCGCATTCAGCCGAAGCTCCGGCGCAGCCGCGCTCGAAGACGCCAACGCGACCTGGAAGATCAACGACGATGTCTCGATCAAGGTCGGTCAGTTCAAGTCCGCGGTCCTCCGCGAAGAGAACATGTCCTCGTCGAGGCAGCTTGCAAGCGACCGCTCGGGCGTCAACGAGACCTTCAACCAGGACTTCTCCCAGGGTATCGAGCTCCAGTTCGGCGGCGACGCCTGGCGTGCCAAGGTCGGCTTCAACGACGGCTTCAACACCGACAACACCGCGTTCAACGCAGCCGCGGAAGCCGACTACGGCATCTCGGCTCGCGCTGAACTGCTCGTCGGCGACGCGACATGGGATCAGTTCAAGCAGTTCACCTCGTTCCGCGGCAGCAACGCCGGCGGCATGATCGGTGCCGCGATCCACATGGAATCCAGAGGCGACACCAACCCGTCCTTCACCCCGACCACCGACATGACCACCGGCACCCTGGACTTCTCATGGGTTGACGACGGCTGGAACTTCTTCGCGGCAGGCGTCTGGCGCAGCATGGACACCGGCGTCGCTTCATTCGATGACTACGGCGTCATCGCACAGGGCGGCTTCTTTGTCAGCGATCAGAACGAAATCTTCGCCCGCTACGATGCCGTTCTCCCGGACGACGATCGTGGCGCCACCGGCGACGAGTTCAACTCCGTCACCGTGGGCTGGAACCACTACATGGTCCCCGAGTCACACGCCGCCAAGTTCACCCTGGATCTGCGCTACTACCTCGACGCGACCACGACCTCGATCGTCTCGACTTCCGACGGGCACAACCTGCTCGCTGATTCCGAGGACGGCCAGTTCGGTCTGACCGCACAGATGCAGTTCCTGTTCTAAACCGATTTTCAGCAGATATTCACTCCGGAATGACCTGCGAGCGGCATCGGGTTGCCCCCCGATGCCGTTTTTTCATGCGCACGCCCGGCTCTGAGCGCAGGAAAAACCCGCCCAGTAATCCGGGCGGGTTCGATCAAATCATGTGGATGGCATCGGTTTACATGCGTTCGACGGTGGGGATCCCCAGCGTCTCGAGCGCATCGCTGAGCACCCGCCCGGTCAGGGCGCACAGGCGTAGGCGTGAGCTCCGCAGCGCTTCGTCATCGTTCTTGAGCACCGGGCACTTGTCAAAGAAAGTGCTGTACGCCGAGGCGAGGCTGTAGACGAACGAGCACAACCGGTTGGGCTCGCAGTCTTGTCCAGCACTCTCGATCACCGAGGGGTACCGCAGCAGCAGAAGGGCCAGGGCCTTCTCGCTCGGCTCGATGAGCTTGAACGGCGCATCGCCGACGCTGCTCGTGTCGATGCCCAGTTCTTGAGCCTTGCGGAAGATCGAACGCACACGCACAAGGGCGTAGAGCAGGTACGGCCCGGTGTCGCCCTCGAAGGCGAGCATCCGGTCGAAGCTCATCACATAGTCTTTGATCCGCTCGGTGGACAGGTCCGCGTATTTCACGGCCGCCATCGCGACGGCCTCGCTGATCACGGCGCGGTCCGCCTCGGGCATGTCGGGGTTCTTCTCGGCGACCGTTGCGTGCGCACGCGTGACGGCTTCGTCGAGCAGATCCGTCAGGTTCATGTTTTCGCCGGAGCGCGACTTGAGCGGCTTGTTATCTTCGCCCAAGATCGTCCCGAACATCGCGTGGACGAGCTTGGATTCGGCGCCCGATGCGTTCTGGTCGTAGCCCGCCTTGTGAGCCGCGGCGAAGACCTGCTTGAAGTGCAGCCCCTGGCGCGAGTCCACGCAGTACACGACGATGTCGCCGCCAAGCGCCGACACCCGGCGCTTGATCGCGGCCAGGTCCGTCGTGGCGTACAAGAACCCGCCGTCACGCTTGCGGATGATCGTGGGCTCCTTGATCCCGTCGCACTTGACGACCAACGCCCCATCATCCTCGACGGCGATCCCGCGATCGATCAGGTCTTGGACCAGCGGGGCCAGCTCATCGCGGTAGGTCGATTCGCCGGCGCTGTGCTCGTCGGTGATCTTGGTGTGCAGACGCTTGCAGGTCGAGAGGCAGGCGTCCATCGTGATGTCGTAGATCCGCTGCCAGACCTGCACCGAGCGCTCGTCGCCCGATTGCAGCGCAACGAGTCTCGCCTTCGCTTTGTCCATCGACGCGTTGGCATCGGCGATCCGCTCGTTGAGCTCGATCTCGGCCTTGGGATGCCCGCCGATCTTCTGGATCAGCTCGAGCGCCCGCGTCTCGGCTTTGCACGCGGCTTGGACCTTCTTGTACATCGCGTTGAGCTCGCCCAGCGAGATCCCGCTCAGGTCGGTGCCCGTGTCTTCGATGCTGATGAGCTGCTCGACGACCATCGCGATCGGCAATCCCCAATCGCCCACATGCGACTGGCGGATGACTGTGTAGCCCATGCGTTCGTAGAGCCGGGCGATCGCGTCGCCGATGACGGTCGAGCGGAGGTGCCCGACATGCATTTGTTTGGCGAGGTTGACGCCGCAGACATCGACGACAACGGTGGGGGGGCTGTCGGGGGCGACGATCCCGAGCTGGTCATTATCCATCGCATCGAGCGCCTCGCTGACGGCCGCCGGCAGCAGCGTCAGGTTAATGAAGCCCGGGCCGGCGATGTTGGCTTCGGTGACGGGCTCGGCGACGCCATCGACATCGAGGTGCTCGATGATCTTGCCCGCCAGCTCGCGCGGCTGCATCTTGAACCGCTTGGCGATGGGCATCGCGCAGTTCGACTGGAAGTCCCCGAACTTGGGCTGTCGCGAGGGCGTGATGTGCGTCTGGATCTGCTCGACGGGCAGGTCGGGCACCGCCGCGTGGATCGCGTCGCGGAGGCGCCCGTCGAGGACGCTGGCCGGGTCGAGGGTCGGATTCGTGTGTGCTTTGGTGCTCATAGAGCAAGTGTAGGGGGCGTCAACGGTCCAATCGCCCCTCGCTGACGGGGTCTTCGTCCAATGGATGGTCGAGCCTCGCCCGGACCTGCTCGGGGGTTTCCAATGCCCCTTCGCTCGACGCGACCACGGCACACACCATGCAGTCGCCCGTCACATTACAACTTGTCCGGCACATATCCAAGATCCGGTCCACACCCAGGATCACGGCGATCCCGTCAAGCGGGATCCCGACAGATTGGAGCACGATCACGAGCATGATCATCCCGACCCCGGGCACGCCGGCGGTGCCGATCGACGAGAGCGTCGCGGTGAGCACAATCGTCAGCTGCTGCATGACGGTCAGGTCCATCCCGTAGAGCTGGGCGATGAACACCGCGGCCACGCCCTGGTAGAGCGCGGTGCCGTCCATGTTGATCGTCGCGCCGATGGGCAATACAAAGGAGCTGACCTCTTCTTTGACGCCCAGGCGCTGCTCGCAGCACTCCATGGTCACGGGGAGGGTAGCCGACGAACTCGCGGAGCTAAAGGCTAAGAGCTGGGCGGGGGCGATCGCGTTGAAGAATCGCCCGTACGAGAGCTTGCCAAAGAGCTTAAACCCGATCGGGTAGACGACGAACATCATCGTGAGCAACCCCGCGACCACGGTCGCGCTGTACACCGCCAGGGAGCCGAGGATATCGAGCCCAAGGAAGGCGATCTGCTCGACGATCAGCGCGAACACCGCGTAGGGCGCGATGATCAGCACGATCTCGACGACCTTGATCACCACATCGGTCATGGCGTCAAAGAAGGCAATGACGGGGCGGGCCTTCTCGCGTGGGATCAGCGTGAGCGCGATCCCGACGAGCAGCGAGGAAAACACGATCGGGAGCATCCGCCCTTCGGCGATCGCGTTAAACGGATTCTTGGGCACGATGTTGAGCACCGTCTCCCACACATCAGGAGCCACGGCCTGTGCCCGCTTGGCATCAGCCTGGGCCCCGAACTGCTCGACGAACCCGTCGCGGGTCTCTTCGGACACGAACGATCCCGGCTGGGCGATGTTGGCGAAGAGGAGCCCGATGGAGATCGCCAGCGCGGTGGACGCGACATAGATCGCGATGGTCTTGCCGCCGATCCGGCTCAGCTTCGAGAGATCATTGAGGCTCGACGCGCCCACGATCAGGCTGAAGATCACGATCGGCACCGCGATGAACTGGAGCCCACGCATAAACAGCTGCCCGACGAAGCTGTTGAGATTGCGCACAAACCGGGCGCTCTTGGCGCCGATGCCCGCGTCTTCATTGACGCCCTCGATCTCGACCCCGTTGAGCCAGGCTGTCGCGTCATCGACGCCCATCGACTCCCACATGCCGACCGTGGCCTCGCTCGTTGCGGTTGCGGGGATGCTGGGCGTCCAGAGCAGGTTGATCCCCAGCCCGACGATGATCCCGAGCACGAGCCCGATGAGGATCTTCCAGTGCAGGGCCAGTTTGGGGCTCTTGGTGGGTGCTGTTGACATCGGCAGGCCTTTCGGGCAGATGATCGAGTAATTGATATGGCGAGCCTCTACCTTACCGGACTCTGCGGGCCCGTGCCAGTGTGGGTTGTGGGTTCTGTGCCATTGGTATGGCGGCGGCAGGGGTTTACCCCAGGCGATTGCTCGCCCAACGGGCGATCGAGATGCACACTCTGTTTGAAGGCCCGTCATATCGGGGGGTCAGAAGACAGGGGTTTAAAATGAAGACGACTTCTTTCGCCGTTATGATCGCCGCCGTTGTCGGCGGCTCGTGTTCGATCGCCAGCGCCAGTGTGCCCATCCCCGAGGATCCGGGCATCTTCGCGCCCTGCGACAATGTGCACGCCGAGATCGTGTGGGTCGGCTCGAGCGCAGGCTACACCGGGCAGCTGAGCTACATCAGCCCCGAGTCACTGGGCGACGGCGTCTCGCTGCTGACCAATAAATCAGCCACCGTGGGCCAGCGCTACCAGCTGCCCGGGACCTTCTCGCAGGGTCAGCGTCTGGACTTCTCGTACGATGTCATCGTCGGCGGGCTGGATTTCTTCTCAACCGCGATCGAGTCTGACTGGATGCAGTTTTCGGTGGATGCCAGCAACCCGCACAGCGTGCTGGTGGGGATCGAGGACATCCGCCTGCCCGGAGGCGACAGCGACTACAACGACGCCCAGTTCCGTGTTGATTTCAGCTGCGAAACGCCGCCGAATCCAACCCCATCTCCGGGCACCTTCGCCCTGCTGGGTGCCAGCGGGCTGATGCTCGGGCGTCGCCGCCGCTGATCGATGGTGATCTGGCGCGAATCGTCGGCTTGCCAGTGATTTGATCGGGCCCGACGGGTAGCATCACCCGTGAGCAAGCCCAGCAGATCCAGCAAATCCCGATTCCGTGCCTACCTCAAAAATCGTCGCGCCAAAGATGCACGCCAGACCGTGCACGAGACGGTGGACGCGACGCTCGAATCCAAACGAGCACAACGCGCCAAACGATCCTTCCTGGGTCTGTTTGGCGCTTTTCTTGCGCTCCTCGGCGGCTTCCGTGGGACGGTCATCGCGGCCTTGATCACGCTGAGTGTCTCGGTGCTCCTCGGGCTCTTGATGCCCTTGTCCACCAAGGTCGCGATCGACTACATCATCACCGATCACCCCGGGCCCACCGGCATCCCCGCGTTTGTCGGCGAGTTCTCCAGCGACAAGCCCGATCGGATGAAACTCATCTGGATGCTCGGGGGCGCGATGCTCGTGGTCTCCGTGCTCTCGGTGGGCATCAGCGTGTGGGGTCGCTGGCAGTGCACCCGCATCACCAAAAGAGTCCAAGTGTCGCTGCGTCGGCGGGTGTTCTCGCACGCGTCCAAGCTCCCGCTCCATCGCATCCACCAGCTCAAATCCGGCGGCGTCGCGTCGATCCTCCGCGAGGACGCCGGGGGCGTGGGCGATCTGATCTTCTCGCTGATCTACAACCCGTGGCGGGCCATCACCCAGCTGCTGGGCACCCTGCTGGTGCTCGTCTGGATCGACTGGCGATTGGTCGTCGGAGCGTTGATGCTCCTGCCCATGATCTGGTTCAGCCATCGGACTTGGATTGTGCGCATCCGCCCGATGTACCGCGATATCCGCTCTCGCCGACAGGGGATCGACGCGATGAGCGCCGAGGCCTTCTCGGGCATGCGCGTGGTGCGTGCGTTTAACCGCCGACACTCCGAAGCCGCCCGGTTCACGACCGAGGGGCATCTGCTGGCGCGCCAAGAGCTCTACACCTGGTGGTGGGCACGCGGGATCGAGATGGTCTGGCAGCTGATGATCCCGCTGGCTTCGACCGCCATCCTCATCTACGGCGGCGGGGCCGTCATCGACGGCACGCTCACCATCGGCGATCTGATGGCCTTCTCGGCGTACCTGCTCGCGCTATTGGGCCCGCTCGAAGCGCTGGTCGCCAGCGCGACGAATGTGCAGAATAACCTCGCCGCCCTCGATCGCGTGCTGGATTTGTTGGCCGAGAAGCAGGAGTTCGCCGACACCGTCCCGACCAACACCATCGAGCCGAGCCTGATCCGAGGCGAGCTGGTTATCGATCACCTGTCCTATGCCTACCCCAAGCGGGCGAGCAAGACAAAGACCACCGACGAGCAGGCGACGGACGACATGGGCAAGCAGGCCGAGGGGGCGGGGACGGACTATGTACTTCGTGATATCTCATTGCAGATCCAGCCGGGCGAGACCATCGCCTTTGTCGGCGCATCGGGCGCGGGCAAGACCACGCTGTGTAACCTGATCGCCCGCTTCGATGATCCCACCATGGGCTCGATCTCCATCGACGGCATCGACCTCACCACGATCCCCATCGAGCAGTACCGCTCGCTGCTGGGCATCGTCGAGCAGGATGTGTTCCTCTTTGATGGCACGGTGGGCGACAATATTGGCTATGCCAAACGCAACGCGTCCAAGGATGACATCATGGCCGCGGCTCGGGCGGCCAACGCGCACCGGTTTATCGTCGAGCTCGAACATCAATACGACACCGTCGTCGGCGAGCGGGGCGTGCGCCTCTCGGGCGGGCAGAAGCAGCGTCTGGCGATCGCGCGGGCGATCTTGGCCGATCCTAAGATTCTGATTCTTGATGAGGCCACCAGCGCCCTCGATACCGAGTCCGAGCGATTGATCCAGCGTTCGCTGGCATCATTGATGCAAGACCGGACGAGCTTCGTGATCGCCCATCGCCTGAGCACCATCCGCCACGCCAACCGGATCGTGGTGATCGAGGAGGGCGCGGTCCGCGAGGTTGGCACGCACGACGAGCTGCTCGCCAAGGACGGACGCTACGCCGAGCTGCTCAAGATGCAGCTCGAGGGCGACGATGACCTGGGCACGATGCTCGAACAGGGCTGAGCTGTTTGCCCGGTTTTTTAGTTACCCGGTTTCTTAGTAAGTAAAGTGCTTGATGGGCTCGCCGTCGGAGCCGATCTTGGTCATCGCCTCGATCCCGAGCTGCAGGTGCAGCTTGGCAAAGTTCTGCGTCACGCTCAGGTCCGAGGCTTCGGTCTTCACGCCATCAGGGGTCACGGGGACATCGGAGACGAGCAGCAACGCGCCTCGGGCGATCTGATTGTGGTGCCCGACGATGAAGACGGTCGCCGTCTCCATGTCGATAGCCAGCGCGGTCATGCGTTTGAGCTTGCCCTGGAACTTCTTGTCGTGCTCCCAGAGGCGACGGTTGGTGGTGTAGACCACGCCGGTGCGGTATTCGAGTTCCTTCTCGACGATGCGATCGGACACAAACTTGTGGAGCTTAAAGCTCGGCAGCGCCGGGACTTCTGGAGAGAAGTAGTCATCGGAGGTACCCTCGCCACGGATCGCGGCGATGGGCAGGACAAAGTGGCCGATTTCCGTCGAGTCTTTGAGCCCGCCGCACTTGCCAAGGAAGAGCACGCCCTCGGGCATGCGGGCGCTGAGCAGGTCCATAATCGTCGCGGCGTTGGGCGAGCCGATCCCGAAGTTGACAATCGTGAGCCCCGCGCTGTTGGTCGCGGCTTGCATCGGGCGGCCGATGCCGTGGATGTCGCAGTTGAACTGCTCGGCGAACTCGGTTACATAGTTCGAGAAGTTCGTCAGCAGGACATAGTCACCGAACTTGTCGATGGGCATCCCGGTGTAGCGGGGGAGCCAGTTCTTGGCGATGTCGAGCTTGGAGCTCATCGCGATCGGTGAAATTTTCTTGGGTGCGGGTCGGTTGGTTGGTGGTTGGCTCATGGGCCCCTTCGTCGGTCTGTCGGTCAGTCAGGCGTCGGGCATGGCCGACGATCGTGATCAGTGTTCTCTTGTGTTCTTGTATCAGGCATTATAGAGAAAAAACGCACACGGGTGGGCCCATGCGCGTTCTTCATGAAAGTAGGGGAACCGGGACTTGAACCCGAACTAAGGGAATCAGAATCCCTCGTGCTACCAATTACACCATTCCCCCGAATGGACGGCCCGTCGCTGGCAAGCAGCAACCACCAATCTATCGGCTCGATCCGGTGCGAATCGAGAAGAATCCTATGCATTTGATCGCTCAATGGCATCCGATCTGGAAGACCAATTTGCACCGATCCGGTATGATGAGCGCATGAAAACAACCGCTCTCAGCCCTCGCCGTCTACTCCTCGCCCTGCTCGTCTGTGCCCTGTTCATCGCTCGGGGGTGGGCCAGCGTCGAGCTCCCGCCATGCCCAGGGGATCGTGATCCCGGGCTCTGGGCGCTGATGAACGAGGCGATCGAGCTGGCGTTCGAGGAATCCCCGATGATGGTCGGGCCGCTGCTGGGCGATGAGTCCCGCAATGATGAACTCGGCGACGAATCACTGCCCGCGATCTTGGACCGCCTGAGCCAACGCCGGAACATGCTCGCCCGGCTCAAGGGGCTCGATCGGGATGGCTTCAGCGAGCGCGATCACCTGGCCGCGGATCTGCTGATCAACCAGTGGGAGACCGAGCAGCGATTGGCGGCGATCAAGCCCTGGCAGCAGCCGATCTCTTCGATCTCCGGCCCGCAGGTCTGGCTGCCTCAGATGGGCGATCGGGTGCCGATGATGACCCGCCAGCACCGCGAAGACTACCTCACCAAGCTCAAGCGGATCCCGATCGTGATCGGTGATCAGATGGACAACATGCGGGCCGGGATCAGCGAAGGGCGCGTGCCCCCGGCTGTCGTGATGCAAGCGGTGGCGGATCAGGCGATGGCCCAAGCAACGGGCGAGCTGCGCGAGGACCCCACCCAGTCGCCATTCTTCAAGCCCCTGCGATCGCTCGATGAGCACGACCCGATCGCGGTCGAAGCGAGGAAAGTGATTGCCGAGCGGATCATCCCGGTGTACCAAGAGCTCGCGGTGTTCGTGCAGAATGAGTATCTGCCTGCGTGCCGGGACACGATCGGGGCATCCCAGGGCGTCGATGGGATCAACGCGTACAACGCGATGATCGCTTCGCACACGACCCTGCCCGAGCTGAGCGCCGATGACATCTACCAGCGCGGGCTCAGCGAGGTCGCCCGGATCAGGGGCGAGATGATGGCCGTGATCGATTCGACGGACTGGAGCGATGCCCACACCGGGTTCCTCAACGACGATGACCGGTTCAAGGCCTTTGTCGAGTATCTCCGCACCGATCCGCGGTTCTATTACACCGAGCCCGACGACCTGCTCAACGGGTACCGGGCCATGGGCAAACGGATCGACGGCTTGCTCCCCAAACTCTTCGTCGAGCTGCCCTCGTTGCCCTACGGCGTGCTCCCGATCCCCGAGTTTTCCGCCGAAAACGCGCCCACGGCGTTCTACTACCCTGGCTCGGCCCAGAACGGACGCGCGGGCAACTTCATGGCCAACCTAACGCACCTCGATCAGCGTCCCAGTTACGAGATGATGGCGCTCACCCTCCACGAGGCCATGCCCGGGCATCACCTCCAGATCGCGCTGGCCCAAGAGATCGAAGGCCAGCACCCGATCCGCAAGACCATGGGCTTTACGGGCTACATCGAGGGGTGGGGGCTCTACAGCGAGAAGCTCGGGCTCGAGATGGGCGAAGGGCCCAATGGGCTCTACGACGATCCCTACAGCAACTTCGGTCGGCTCAACTTCGAGATGTGGCGTGCGTTGCGCTTGGTGGTGGATACCGGGATGCACGCCAAGGGCTGGAGCCGCGAGCGGGCGGTGGAGTTCATGCGCTCCAACGGCGCGCTCTCGGAGCACAACATCGAGGCCGAGATCAACCGGTACATCGGCTGGCCCGGGCAGGCGACGGGCTACAAGATCGGCGAGCTGACCATCCTTGAGCTGCGGGCCCAGGCCGAGGAGGCGTTGGGCGAAAGCTTCGATATCCGTGAGTTCCACAAGGTGGTACTCGGTGAGGGCGCGATGCCCTTGCCGGTCTTGCGCCAAAGAATAAGCCGATGGATCGAAAACCATCAGCTTACTGATTAATCGAGTTGTTGCTCATTGAGCGGGCTCAGCCGATCAGCTGATCGTCATCGGACCCGGTGGACTTCCACTGCGATGGCGCGGGGGTGTTGCCGTTGAGGGGCTTGGCGCGTCCGAAGGTCGCGCTCTTCTTCTGGAGCTCGGTCTTGGCGGGCTCTGGAGCCGGCGAGCCGATCTCACGATCGAGTCCGCTCTGGAACTTCTCGGCGCTGTTCGATGAGGATCCGATATTGGACGCTCGGCGGGTTGGTTGATCGGTATCCAAGCGACGCGAGCGGGCCTCGTCGATGGATCGGTCCAGCTTGCCAAGGATGGCGCGGACTTCGTTGAATGCGTTTGATTGATCTTCTCTGCTCATCGTGTAGCCTCCGTGTGCAGGAGGTATCGGCCGGTAAACTGTTCAACTTGTCCGCAATACCTGTCGATGACCACGCCCGCGCGACGCTGTGCCGACTGTGCGGTTTGGGCGGTTTCAAGCGGATTTTGAGAGGCTTCAGGTCCGGTGGTTATCCCCCAAGATCGCTTTGGAGTGGCCCGCTGCGTAGAATCCGCTATGGATCCACTCGATCAACTCGGCGTTCACAGTCAGCCATCAGCCAGCGCGGGAGGCCAGCAAGCCCAGCAAGGCCCGACCCAGGGGTTGGAGTCGTCCACCCCGCCGACTGGGTACGGGCATGTCCCGTTTGTTGATGCGCATGCTGGTCAGGCTGGGCATGCCGGCCAACCTGGCCCACTACGGACCCAGGCCCGGCGCGATGTCTTCTGGAGCAATGTCGTCCGCGAGATCTTGATGGCGCTGGCATCGGCGGCGGCCTCATCGAGCGGGCGATTGGGCACCGGGCCAGCCGCGGCTCAGGCGAGCTCTTCGCCCGTCGACGAGCTCTTCGACGGTCGTATGGGCGTGATTACAACGCTGGGCCAGCGGATCCCGATCGCGGACATCACGCCGGTGTTCGCGTGCTCGATGTCGGGGTGCCCTGAGGATCGTTCGATCTCGGGCGATGTGCAGTGCACGATCTTCCGGATCAACACGCCGACGGGCGAGTCGTACACGCTGCCGATCTCGCAGATTATCGGGGTGCACTCGGTCTCGGCGTCCTTGATCGAGCAGATCGAAGACGGCGAGGAAGAGCCAGCGAGCAATGAAGAACGGGTTCCGTTCGGCTTTGCCGCCTACACCTCGCTGGCCCGCAGCGAAGCCGAGGCACGCGAGCGCGAGCAGGCCAAAGAGCCCAGCACCGACACGCCCGATCCCTGAATGAGCCAGCCCGCCGGGCTTTAAGCGGGCAGATTCTCAATTGTTCAGGAATAATGAAAGCCGAACGGTCGTTCAGATATAGACCTACTGGTGCGGGCTGTTTACAGTACCGGTGTAACTGCTACGGAGGCCAAGATTTATGCGTGTGCTGATTGCGATTCCTATCTATAACGAACAAGACCATGTCCAGTCCGTGCTCGAAAAGGTACGCGAGTACGCCGACCATGTTTTGGTACTCGACGACGGCTCGACCGATCGCACACCTGATATTTTGAACGAGCTCAAGGGCCCCATGGGCCTCGACATCATCCGCCACGAGTCCAACATGGGCTACGGCTGCTCGATCCGCCAGGCCTACCAGCGGGCCCTCCGCGACGGCTACGACTGGGTGATCACCATGGACTGCGACTTCCAGCACGAGCCCGAACGCCTGCCCGATTTCTTCGATGCGATCCAACGCGATGAGCTCGATATTGTTTCGGGCTCGCGCTACCTCAACGCCGAGACCGACTGGGACGCCGACCTCCCCCCGGCCGACCGGCGAGCGATCAACGCGACCATCACCCAAGAGATCAACGATCGGCTCGGGCTTCGGCTCACCGACGGCTTCTGCGGGTTCAAGGCCCATCGGGTCAGCGCGATGGCCAAGCTCGAACTCACTGATGACGGGTACGCCTTCCCGATGCAGCTCTGGGTCCAGGCGATCGCCAATAACCTGCGCATCGGCGAGATCCCCGTCGAGCTGATCTACAACGATCTCAACCGCACCTTCGGCGGCGGGCTCGACGACCCGGAAACCCGCCTGACCCATTACCGCTGCGTGATGTACCGCGCGATGGATCGCGTGATCGATCGGCTCCCCGTGATGGCGCGGGCGCAGGCCAAGGCCGAGTGCTCCTAGAGCGGGCTCCGAAGCGGGAAGCACCAGCGAATGCACAGGAGCGGGGCGTTGGACCAACCGATCGAAACAGCCACAGATCATGCGCAAGACGCGGGCGAAGAGCCCGCGTGTTCTCCCGCATCTCTGCCGAGCGTGACCATCAAGCCCGGCTGGGCCGCGTGGTCATCGGCTCTGGATCAAGTCGCTCAAAGATATCCTCGCGACGCACGCGGCGAGCTGGGGCTCGATCCCAAACGCCCGGTCGTGATGAGCGGGCACCAGCCGATCGTGTTCCATAACGGGATCTTGGCCAAACTGATCGCCCTCGACGAAGCCGCCAAAAGAACCAACGCCCAGGCCGTCTGGATCGTGCCCGACCAGGACGCGATCAACCCCGGGACCGTGCGCGTGCCCATCGGCACCGGCGAATCCTTGCGTGTGCAAGCCATCGAGCTGCTTGCGGACGATGCGATTGCTGATGGTGTCGCCGTGGGTTCTGCGCCCGCGGCGCCGATCCAGATGCCGACGCTCGAAGAGGCCAGTGCGCTCGAACCCCTCGCCCAATGGCTCGATCAGTACGCGGGCATGGAATCGCTGGCGGCTCAGTTCGCCTACGCGACGATCGAGCACGCCTGCGAGCGATTGGGCATCGAAGTGCCAACGATTGTGTTCGCGTCCCAGCTCTTGCAAACCGATGCGATGGGGCACTCGGTCGATGCGATGCGAGCCGACGCGCACGATTGGGCAGTCGCCTACAACACCGCCGTCGCCCAGTATCCGGAGGCTGGCGTGCGCCCGCTCGCGATCGAAGGTCAACGCATCGAACTCCCGCTGTGGGGGTGTCGAACGGGCGAAGCGCGGGTGGCGATCGATACGGAGAACATCGATTCGTTCGATCAAGAAGAGCTCATGCCCCGCGGGCTGCTGATGAGCGCCCTCGCCCGGGCGCTCCTGGGCGAGCTCTTCATCCACGGCACCGGCGGGTGGATCTACGACAAGATCAGCGAACAGTGGTTCAGCGATGTACTCGGGATCGGACTCGCCCCCATGGCGATGGTGACCGCGACCCAGCGATTAGATTTGGGATTTGGTGCTGATGACGCGATCGATCTCGATCACGCCCGCTGGCAGGCCCACCACGCGCCCCACACACCGAGCATGGTGGGCGACGACGAGGCCCAGCTTGAGAAGGATCAGCTCGTCGAGCAGATCGCCAGCCATACGCCCAAGAGTCCGGAGCGAGAAGAACTTTATCAGCAGCTCCAAGCCCTGCTCGATGCGTATCGCGATCGCCATCGCGAGGCCATCAACGCTTATCAAACACGCGTCGAACGCGGCATTGAGATGAGGCGCCAGATCGAGCTGGGCAACGATCGGACCTGGGCGTTTGTTTTCTTCAACGATCAACAACTCGAGGCCCTCGATCGGACGACGCGATCAATGATGCGCTGATATGCTCTGCCATGCGGATGTGTACTCTCTCAAAGTGGTTCTCGCTGGCATTGCTCTGCGTATGCATCGCCAGCGTCATGGGCTGCGAACGCTCGTCGAGCCCTACCCCACCTGCGACAAGCAACACGACGACCCCGGCGGGAGACGAGCCAAGCGAAGAAGCCCGCCGATTCGTCACGCTCTCGCCGGCCCTCGGGGTGATGCTGCGGGATATCGGGTTCGAGGATTCGATCGTTGGTCGTCACAGCTACGACTCGGCCCTGTCGCGTTCGATCCCATCCGTCGGCTCACAGCTCGAGCTTGATTACGAGCTGCTCATCACGCTCGATCCGACCGATATCCTGATCGAATCCAACACCGTCGGCATCCCCGAACTGCTCCAAACGCTCGCCGACGAGCACGGGTGGAACCTGTGGGTCTATCAGCTCGAATCCCTCGACGACATCGCCATCACGCTCGATGATCTCTACCTCAAGCTCGTCGGGTTCCCCGAAAATCCAACGCAGATCGAGACCGGGCTCGGAGAGGGCATCGAGATCCATCCGGGCGCGAAGCTGACGGTCGAGCTGCCCAGTGCACGCTTGGCCCAGTCGTGGTCGCCCATGGGACGGGTTGCGAGCCACGCGGGGCGGATGCTGGTGCTCGCGGGGATCGACCCGCCCGGGGCGATGGGCCCGAGTTCTTTCCATGGGCAGCTCATCGAGCGCCTCGGTGTTACGCCCGCTCTCACCACCGGCGGCATGTGGCAGGAGCTCGACTACGAGGACATCATCAACCTCGCCCCAGATTCGATATTGGTCTTTGCGCCCAAGGGGCACACAGCCAACGATCAGATCGGCGAGCCGGTTCCGATGAGCTGGGCGCAGATCGAGTCGGCGATCGGCGGGATCGCGGAACTGCCGATCCCGGCGGTTGAGAACCAGCGCATCGCGATCATCGAGCACCCGCTGGGGTTGCTGCCGAGCTCATCGTTCGGGCAGGTCGCCGACGAGGTGCGCGCGGCGATCGAAGCGTGGGCAGCACGCGAGCCATAACGAGATTGAAATCAATAGTGGAGATCAGCCGTCGTTGGCGGCCAGTTCCTCGTGCATCTCCTTGGAGACATGCACGGAGTGGTGCTCGTCGAACTCGGCTTTGTCCAGGCTCTTGCCGTGCTCGCTGAGCAGTTGCTCAGCGCTCTTGTACTCTGCGAAGTCGAGGTTGATCGAGAGCAGGTACGCGGCTCGGGTGCCGTCGAAGAGCTCGTCCTGCTGGGCTTGATCGAGGACGAGGGCGTTGATCCCGTCTTTGAAGGTGACCCAGCCCTTGCGCTGGGCGGCCCCGAACGGATCGAGATAGCGGGTGCCTTCGGTTGGGTGATCGAGGGCGAACGCCTTGCGGACCACGCGGGCGACGAAGGTGTTGCCGTTGCATGCGCCAAGGCGGACATAGTGGAGCCCGAGCAAGTGCAGGTGTTCGTCCTTGTGCGCCTCGATGTGTTCGATGTAGCGTGCGGTGCCGGGGTTGGGCTCGATGGTTGATGCATCGACACCAAAGTGGGCCAGGTCCTCGCGGATGTACTGGGTCAGCATTTGCTCGTCGGCGAGCATTGATTCGAACCGTGGATCGCTCAGCAGCGGGGCGAGCGCACGATCGAGCGCGTCGTTGATCAGCAGCTGCTGGGCAAGCATGTCGAGGTACCCGGCTTTGGGCATGGTGCCTTTGATCAGCGAGCCGGGGGTTGGCTGGCGCTCGGCGATCTGGTGCAGGGCCCAGTTATCATTCTTGAGTCGTTCGGCGATCATGGCGGTTCCTCGACGGGGAGTTGTTTATTGAGAACGAGTCTCAATCGTAGCCGTGTGGGTCTGGCCCGGCGAGCGAGCAGGCATGAAAAATGACCCCCGCGTGGATGCGCGGGGGTCGGTAGGGGAGAGGAGGGGTTTGGGTCTCTTCTCTCTGAAGGCTGGATCATGTTCGCTCGGTCAGTGGTTGCTGGGCTTAGTTTTCCGCGAACGCATCGAGGAAGGCGGAGACATCGAAGAAGTCCCACGAGCCGTCCTCGTTGAAATCGCCCACAGGGCTCTGCTCACCGAAGGCATCGAGGAATGCGGAGACATCGAAGAAATCGAGGAGGCCGTCGTCGTTGAGGTCCGCGGGGTTGGTGGAGACACACCCGACGACGCCGACCCGCAGGTCGTCGATGGCGGCTTCGATGGTGTTGTCGCTGTTGAGGTCTACGGCCATAAAACGCACACGCATCTGGTCCGTCGGCAGGATGTAGTCAGCGATGCGGAACTGGCGTTCTTCCCATTGGTTAGTCGTGCCGCGGTAGAACTCGATGCTGGTCCATGAGTTCCCGTTGTCGTTGGAGATCCGGGTGGTCATGGTGTCGGCGTCCGTTTCGTTGCCCGAGTGCCAGACCCAGTAGGAGAGGATGGCCTCATCGCCCAAGATCACCGCGTCGAAGCGTGGGGAGGTCAGTGAGGTGTACCCGTTGTCCACATCGCCGTCGTCGGCATTCACGCCGGCGACCCCGTCGGTGACCCAGCAGATCGAGCCCTCGGGCGAGTGATCGTTCTCGGGCTGGGCGCTGGTGCCCTCGGGGTCCATGCGCGTCCAGATGCCGCTGGTGGCGGTGTCGTTTGGTGTGCCGACGATCCAACCCGTGTCGAGCTCGATGGTGTCTTCGTGGGCGGAGGCGATAAATCCTTCGGCGAACGAGCTGAACGGTGCTTGTGCACCCTGGGGGGGATATGTCTGGAGCAGCCCACCGAGCGTGGCCGCTTGGAAGTAGTACTCGATGGTCTCGCCGCAGGGTACGAGGGGGAGCTCGATGGTGTAGTCGGAGAGTTGAGCGTGGGGGATGCTCTGGGTGGTGAAGTCGCCGGTGTTGCCGATGCGCCAGTTGAGGGTGACGGTATCCGGATCGTGGATGGTCAAGCCATCGGTGACGCTCACGGTGACCTTGTTGGTGAGCATGGCGTGGATGGTGTCGATGGGCTCGAACCAGAGGGAGATGGGCTCGAGCACGCGCTCAACAAAGAGCTTGGCGGCTTCGTAGTTTTCTTGGGCTGTTGGCAGGATGATGTCGGGTGTGGGCGAGAACCCGCCCTGCGCCGGGTTGCTCGGGCGGAGCTCGAAGGTCAGGCTGGTGACGCCGTGCTCGCCGTAGAACCAATCGCTCGAAGTGCCGGCCGCGGGGTAGAGCCTGACGGATTGCTTAGGGGCGTAGCGCTCGCCCGAGATGTCGAGGATCTCGCTGGAGAGGTCCTTCGCCAGGTTATCAAAAAAAGAGCGATCGGGCTCAGGCGTGATCACATCATCGGCATAGCCGAAGGGCCAGAGGATCAGCTGCGAATAGGTGTGGTAATCGATGTGGGCGAGCAGGTCGTCGCCGAAGCTCAGGGCCAAGTCGCGGATCACACGGGTCTCGGGCTCGGAGAAGGGGCCCGTCCCGCGGTAGGTCTCATCGCGAGAGCTGCGCGAAGCGCCCTGGCCGCCCCATTCGAATCCCCAGTTGCGGTTGATATCAACGCCGACGGTGCCCCCGCCGTTGCTGCGTCGGTTCTTTCTCCAGAAGCGTGCGTCGGACCAGGTGTGGAGGTAGCCGTCGGGGTTGGTGACGGGGACGATGACGATGCGTGAGCGATCGAGCAGGTTTTTGACGCGCGGGTCGGTGTCATAAGCATCCGTGAATCTCGATGCCAGATAGGTCACGGTCATGGGCGAGACCCATTCCCGGGCGTGGGTCGCCCCGTGCCAGAGGATCACCGGGCGATCGTCGCCCAGGTTGCCCTCTTGGTCGGGCCCGGTGATGGTGATCGCGTGGATGTCGTTGTTGAAGAGCGATTGGCCGACGACGCTCATGCTCGCCAGGTCCGGGCGGGAGTCGGCGATGTTGTTGAAGTAGTCAATGATGTCGGTGAGCTGCTTGTAGTTCTCGAACCATGACTCGTCGTGGACGGTGGTTGGGCCGCCTCGCTGGTTGTTCTGGCTGTTGTCGAGCTGGTTCTGCTGGGCTTCGAGTGCTCGGCGTCGGATGTCGATGCGCTCTTGGGCGACAAGCATCGACCATTGCTCGTCGGTGTGGGCCTGCAGGTCCGCGATGAGCACATCGTGGGGGATGCCCATCTTGGTGATCGCATCGAGGTTCGATCGCTTGATCTGGACCTCGAGCTGCCCGATCCCGGTGCGTTCGGACCAGACGGATTCGGTTAGGCTCAGCAGCCCGTCGAGCTGGGCTTGCGAGGTGGTGCGGACACGGATGACCATCTGCCCTTCGTAGACCTTGGGCTGGGTGTAGGTCAGCAGGTCGATGCGCTCGAGCTTGGGCTGGTCGGCTTGCTCGATTGGTTGGGCGGGCTGCACCTGCTGGATCTGTTGAACTTGCTGGGCATGCTGAGCAAGCTGTGCATGGGCGATCGAGCCCATCGAGCCACCCAGGGCGAGCGACATCGTGATCAGGGCGGTTGGGGTCAGGCGAGAAGCGGGCATAGACAGGTTCCTGTTCGACGAGCGCACAAGCGGGGGTGTGCGGGATTGGATCGGGTTGAATCAGCAGGCGAGTGTATGTGCGGCATAAGAACTACCCGCACCAGCCGGAGGCTCCAAAAAAGACGGTGCTCCGGTCTGGAGTTATACGCTTGGATGGGCCTGCGTGTTGCATAATTCGGAGTGATTGGGGGGGCTATTGAGCCCAATGATGGGCTGGGGTGGGATTGAGACTGGATCCAGGCGATGGGTTGGCTCAAAGAGCATCTAAAAACCGTCCGTGGGGGTTATCTGTGCTCTGTGAGCCAAGAATCATGCCATGCCTGATCTGCCCGATATGCCTGAGTCATCAATCAAGAACCAGCCCGTGCCGAGCCCTATGGCCATCCCAATAGGGAACGCCGGGCGGCGGGCCGGGGTGACGATCGTCACGCACTTTGTCGTTGACCTGTTCTCGTTTGTGGGCGTGGCGCTCCTGCCCTTGTTCGCCGTGCTCTTGGAGATCCCGACCGAAAAGAAAGCCCTGCTGCTCGGGCTCGGGTCGTTGTTCTCCGGGGCCATCCAGCCCGTCGTTGCGTGGGCGAGCGATCGGTATGACACGCGGGCGCTGGGCACGCTGGGCTTTGTCGTCGCGGTGCTGTGCATCGGGAACCTGGGGATGGCGCAGAACTACACGCAGTTCGCGATTTTGTATTGCTTGGGCGCCGCCGGTATTGGTGCGTACCACCCGCCGGCGGCCGCCATCGTGGGGCATCTGGGGGGGGCGAAGCGTTCGATGCTCATCGCCGTCTTCTTCCTCGCGGGCATGTGCGGCGGGATCGCGGGCAATGTCTTTACGCCGAGATTCGTCGAATGGATGACGCCGACTTTGGACGGGGCCCTCGACGGGACGCCCGACTCGCAAGCCGGCGTGCTGGCGCTGCGATGGTTCATCCCCATCGGGCTCGCGTTCGCGGCACTGCTGGCCTACTCGATCCACAAGGTCGGGCATCGCCATCACGACGCAAAAAATCACCATGTGTCGTGGGATCGCAGCGAGCGTCGGCGTCGCTGGCTGGCCGTGGGCGTGCTGTATGTGGCGAACATGATGCGGTTTAGTGTGAACATGGCGCTCGTGTACCTGCTGGTCGAATGGACGGGGCAGACGGTGATGGCTCGTAACAACGCTGCGGAGATGAGCGCAGAGCTTGGCATCGAAGCCTCGCAGCTCAACGGGATGCTCCAAGCATCCATGCAAGTCGGCATGGGGAGCGTCGGGATCTTGCTCGGGTTCTTGCTCAGCGCCCGGTTCGAGAAGCTCGCCTTTGTAGGGCTGCCCATGCTCGGGGCGATCGCGATGTACATGATTCCGCGATCGGCGATGATCGGCGATGGGATCGAGGTGCCGTTCGCGATCTTTGCGACGGTATTGACCGGCGTGGGCTTTGGCGCGGTGATCCCGGTGAGCATCTCGCTTGCCCAGCGATTGCTCCCGCACCGGACGAGCCTGGCGAGCGGGTTGATGCTCGGGGGCGCGTGGATGCTTGCGTTTGTTGGTCCGATCTTTGCCGAGATTGTGCAGAACGGGCTGGCGGATAAGCCGCACACGCCGGGGGTTGTGCTTTGGATGGTTGAGCTGTTCCCGGAATCGTTCGCCAACGGCATCATGGGCGGCATGGGGCTCAACGCGGCGTTCACCGCGACGGCCGGGGTGTTGTTCTCGGCCGGGCTCATGGCGATGCTGCTGCCTCACAAGTTGATTGTTGAAGTCGCGAAAGATTAAACACAGTTGTGAACACCCGGTTTGGGTGCTTGTGCTGGCTGGGAAGCGTTGCGGGCGGGTCGCTTGTGATACGCCTGTGACATGTTGGTGACAAAGCGCCATCGGTGTGCCGACCGATGCTGTTGTGACATAGTGGTGACAACCGCGGCTCGGATCGGGTTGTATGTTTAACAGTGCCAAGGGAGTGGTCTCCACTCGCCAGCAGCCAACTCGCATTGAACAAGCAGGAGCAACGCCATGAACAAGTACGCCAACAACAGCCACTCATCGAAGAACACCACCGCCGCTCTGTCCGCGCTCTCGATCGTGCTGTGCGCGAACATGGCGATCGCCCAGAGCGAGACTGCTGTCCAGCCCCATGTCATCGAGCCCGCTGGTCAGACAGTAGCGCAGGCGACGATCGATATCCTGCTGCCTCAGCGTCGTGTGGGGACGCAATATGTAACGCAGATCAGCACGGTCGATGTCGATGTGCGTTTGACCGATACGCTCGCGACAACAAGCGTGCAGATTACCGTGGTGAACAATGGCTCAAACACCCAGCAGGCCCGCTTGGTCCTGCCAGTGCCCAACGGCTCGTCGATCAGTACCTTCGGCATCGACGGCATCGGCGACGAGCCCACCGCCAAGCTGCTGCCAAGGGCAGAAGCCACCCGGCGCTACAACGAGATCGTCGCCCAGATGATCGACCCGGGCTTGCTCGAGTTCGTGGGCTCCTCGATGATCCAGTCTTCGGTGTTCCCCGTCGAGCCCGGCGCGTCGCGCACCATGACGATTGTGTACGAGCAATCGCTCGATGCCCATCGCGGGCGTGTGGAGTATGTGCTGCCCCGCTCAGCGTCGTACGCGGATTCGTCGATCAAGTGGTCGATTAACTTGGAGCTCGAAGCAGCTGGCAAGATGGGCCCCGTGTTCTCGCCCTCGCACCCGGTCGTGTCCAAGATCGAATCCAACGCGAGCGGGAACGACACCATGAAGATCAATGTCCCAATGCTCGGCGAGCCGGGCGCGTTCAGGCTCTACGCCATGCTCGGCAATGACGCCAGCAATGGCGACGCCACGGCCATGCTTTATCCGGATGGTCTGGGCGCGGACTCGGGCTACTTCATGTTCGTTGCCGACGCGCCGCAGATCGATATGACTGCTGATACCACACCTCGCGAGATCACCATCGTGGTCGATCGCTCGGGCTCGATGAACGGGCAGAAGATCATTCAGGCGCGCGAAGCCGCCAAGCAGATCGTGCTGGGCATGAAGCCCGGCGAGTTCGTCCACATTATTGATTACGCAGATGATGTCCGCTCGTTTACTGATCTCCCCGTCGAGATCACGACCGATTCGCTCCCCGGCATCATCGCCTACATCGACGGAATCCAATCCCGCGGGGGCACCAACCTCCACGACGCGATGCTCGATGCCTTGGATACGGAAGTGACCGAGGGGCACCTGCCGATGGTCCTCTTCCTGACCGACGGCCTAGCTTCGGTCGGTGTCACCGGCGAATCCGATATCCGCGCTGCTGCTCAGCGGGCCAACACCCACGGTCGGCGCGTGTTCACCTTCGGCATCGGGTACGATGTCAATGTGCCGCTGCTCGATGGGCTCGCGATGGATACCCGCGCCGAGTCGACCTTTGTCGCTCCAAACGAAGATGTCGAGATGAAGGTCGGGCAGGTCTTCGACAAGCTCGATGGCCCGGTGATGCTCGATCCGGTCTTCGGCACAACCTACGCTGGTGGCGAGAGTGGGGCTCCACAGTTTACGATGGTTGAGCCAAGATCATTGGGTGATCTGTTCTCGGGATCGCGTGTTGTAATCCTCGGACGCTACGCGAACCTGGGCAATGAATCGGCCGAGATGTGGGTCGCCTCTGATCGCAAGCAGCAGAAGGAAGCCGACGATCCGACCAACGCGTTGGTCGCCGAGTTCTCACAGGAAGAAGCGTCCAACCGCTACGCGTTCATCGCCCGCCTGTGGGCCCAGAAGCGGATGGACAGCCTGATCAACGAGATCCGCCTCGCCGGCGCCGACGGCACCGAGCCCAACCAAGAACTCGTCGATGAGATCGTGCGCCTCTCGCTCGAGCACGGGATCATGTCAGAATACACGGCGTTCTTGGCCGAGGAAGAGATGCAGCTAAGCCGGGCGCTCGAAGTTGATGATCGCGGTCGCACACGGGCATACCGTGTCACCAACGAGTCTATTAGCACGCTCAACGAACGGCGATCTGGAGCCGCGGGTGTGTCGCAGATGGCCAACCGTCAGAGCGCCGATGCGGCGACCATTCAATCCGAGATGGACAAGGATGAAGCAGTCTACGGCTTTGTCGGCTCTGTCCAAACCGACGGGGCGCTCAAGGCCAACAAGTACTACGACGCGGACATGAACCAGGTCGTCGTCAACACCATCCAGCGTGGGCAGGGCTCGACCTTGTACAAGAAGCAGGGCCAGTGGGTCGATGCACAGCTCGGCGAGATGGCCGACGAAGCGCCAGAGCTGACCATCGAGTTCGCCAGCGACGAATACTGGGCCCTGGTCGAAGACCTCGTCAAGCAGGACCGCCAGTGGGTCCTCGCCAACCGCGGCGATGTGTACTTCATGAACCACAGCCAGCGTGTGCTCGTCAAGAACCCGAAGTAAACCAGACACACAACCCAAACCGCATCATTCAATGCGAATCCCGTATACTCATGATACCGATTCATACAGAACCTCAACAGGAGACCCATGATGAACCTCACACGATCCATAGCCGCCGTCACCTCCGCCCTGACCCTGAGCCTGCTCGCGGGCACCTCGATGGGCGACGAGACCGCGTTGACCATTTACTCTTCCGCCCAGCCAGGCGCGATCTCGCCAGAAATGTACCGTCCTGTCCCCGGTGGGGGCTCGGGCTACGGCTACAACCAGTACCGCCAGATCCCGGGCTACGCGATCGTCAAGCAGCAGCGCGATCTCGATATCGAACGCGGCGTCTCGGACATCAGCTTCTCGGGCGTGGCCGCCCTGCTCGATCCGACAACCGTGATGTTCGAATCGTTGACCGACCCCGACGGCACGACCGTGCTCGAGCAGGACTACCGCTTCGATCTGCTGAGCATGGACAAGATGCTCGAACGCTACATCGACAAGGACATCATCTGGGGCGGGCAGAGCGTCAAGCTCTTGTCGGTGTCGGCCGGCGGGATGCTGCTCCAGCGTGAGAACGGCGAGATCGAGTTCCAGCAAGGCTACCACGGCGTGCGATTCCCGTCGATGGCCGAGGGATTGATCCTCAAGCCCACGCTCAACTGGATGCTCGAATCCCACACCGGCGGCGAGCAGGACACCCGCATCTCCTACCAGACCAGCGGCATCACCTGGTGGGCCGATTACAACATGGTCTACGCTGACGGCGAGGACGCCAACCATGGCACGCTCGACCTGAGCGCCTGGGTCTCGATCCTCAACCAGTCCGGTGGCACCTACGAGGACGCGACGCTCAAGCTCGTCGCCGGCGATGTGCACCGGGCCCCTCAGCCTCAGAATCAGCACTATCGGTATGCCGAAACCATGATGGATTCGGGGATGGCGAAGTCTGCCCCCGGCTTCGAAGAAAAATCGTTCTTCGAGTACCACCTCTACACCCTCGGGCGATCGACCACGATCCCCGATCGCTCGACCAAGCAGATCGAGCTTTTTGAAGCCGCCAAGAATGTGCCCGTCGAGAAGAAACTGCTCTACGACGGGTCCAGCATGTACCGCAACTACGGCGGCATCCAGAACGACAAAAACTTCGGGGTCACCTCCAATTCCAAGGTCGAGGTCTACCTCGCATTCGAGAACAGCGAAGAGGACGGGCTGGGCATCCCGCTGCCATCGGGGCGCATCCGCGTGAGCAAGCTCGACGAAGCCGACGGCTCGTTCGAGTTCATCGGCGAGGATGTCATCGACCACACCCCCAAAAACGAAGAGGTCATGATCAAGCTCGGCAACGCCTTCGATGTCGTGGGCGAACGCAAGCAGACCGCGTTTAGCCGGGGCAAGAACTGGATGGTCGAGTCCTTCGAGATCAAGATCCGGAACCACAAAGACCAGCCCGTCGATGTGCAGATCCAGGAATACCTGTACCGCTGGAGCAACGCCAAGATCGTGTCGATCTCGCACTCGAGCGAGATGCTCGATGTCCGCACGATGCACATCCCTGTCACGGTCGAAAAGGACGGCGAGGTCGTCGTGACCTACACCGTGCGGTACGACTGGGAATGAATCCGTTTCTGGGGATTCGCCCACCTATGTGCCCACCTTTGAAGGAGATTGCATGTCGCTTGGTGTAGTGCTTGTGGTAGAAGACGACGACTCGATCCGGCGTGGGCTCGCCGACGCGTTGTCGTATTCTGGGTACACGGTGTTCGATGCCCCCGACGGAGCCGCGGGCTTGGAGCTGATCTTGTCGACGGACGCGGATCTGGTCTTGCTCGACATCATGATGCCCAAGATGGACGGGCTCGAGGTGCTCGCGAATCTGCGGAAGGTCAAACCTTCGCAGCCCGTGATCTTCCTGACCGCCCGAGGCGAGGAGTACGACCGCATCCAAGGGCTCAAACTCGGAGCGGACGACTACATCGTCAAGCCCTTTAGTATCGACGAGCTGCTCGCCCGGGTCGAGGCGGTATTGCGTCGATCGCCGGGGCGACCAACGAGCCGAACGACGGTGACCATCGCCGGACGGGAGATTGATTTCGAGCGCCGAGAAGTCGTGCTCGTTGGCGGCGTCCGCCGATCGTTCACCGAGCGCGAGACCGAGGTGCTCGGGTTCTTGGCGTCCAATGCTGGGCGGGCCGTCTCTCGTGAAGAACTCTTGCAGACCGTATGGGGGCTCGATCCGCGCGGCACCCACACACGCACGGTGGACATGACCATCGCCCGCCTGCGCGAGACGCTCGACGACGAGCCGACCAACCCGAGCGTGATCAAAACCGTGCGTGGCAAGGGCTATATGCTGGTCCAGCCCGATACAGATCAAGCTAAACAAGACGAAGCTCAACAAACAGGTGAGGCCAACCCGTGAGCACCCGCCGACTCATGACCTGGGTGATCTTCTGGAGCAGTGTGGCCCTTGCGCTCGGCGCGCTCGCGTGGGTGAGCGTCGAGGTCGTCGCGCTCGAAAAACGCGAGGCCATCGCCCAAGAGCAGGCTCGCGAGCAGGAATCCATCCGCCGGGCGCTCTGGCGGATGGACTCGCAGATGGCCCCGATCCTGGCGATCGAGGCCTCCCGCCCGTACACGGACTACAAGCCGATCGACGCGACCGACGACGCCATGACCGATGCGTGGATCAACAACGCACGGGAAGATATCCAACGCAAGATCCGCTCCGTGACCCAGGCCAACCCGGCGTACGCCAACCGGTACTTCGAGTTCGGGCAAGACGGGAAGGGGCTCAAAGCGGACGATCAGACGACCGAGATTTCAAGCCTGATCAACACGCTCCAAACCCTCAAAGATTCACCCAGCTACTCCGGGCAAGCCAAACGCTCGTATTCGATTGAGGCTGACTCGAACAAGCCCGAATCCGAAACGATCGCATCCGAAAAGCCCAAGGACGAACTCGCGGACGCAGGCTATGCGTACAGCGATCAGCTGCATGAATCAAACACAGCAGAGAGCGTGAATGAATCGGAATCGCGTATGTCGCAGCAGGCCGCCGAGTCGGACGATGACTCGGACTACCTCGCCCGCCAGCGGATGGTGGAGAACGCGACCAAGAACACGCAGCCTCAGCCCAAGCAGGCATCCCCGAGCGGGCCGTCTTATGAAGAGCACCAAAGATCCACGCTCGATGCTCAGCCAGACAAGAACGCGTTTCTAGTCGATGATGGAGTCACGGCGATCGGCTCAATGACATCAGAAGATCAATCTGCGGGCGCACGCGGGCAGGCGATGGCCGAGATCGGCTCGCTCGAACCGAGGTGGATCGCCGACGATGCGGGCGCGATGCAGCTGGTGCTGGTGCGTTCCGCCGTGATCAACGGCCAGCCCGTCGTGCAGGGGGTATGGCTCGATTGGGATGCACTCCGCACCGATCTGCTTGACTCTGTGCACGATGTCATGCCCGACTCGTCGCTCGTGGCCGTCACCGGCCCACGATCGTCGATGGTCGGGGGCTTCCAGCTCGCGACCATCCCGGTCGAGTTCATCCCCGCGGTAAGCACCGCTGGCTTCGCCTGGCGATGGTCGCCGGCCACCATCGGCTTGCTCGTCACCTGGATCGCGATCATCTCGACGATCATCGCGGTGGGGGCCGTGCTTCGGGCGGCCATCGTGCTCTCGGAGCGTCGCGGGCTGTTCGTCAGCGCCGTGACGCACGAGCTGCGCACACCATTAACAACATTTCGGCTCTACTCCCAGATGCTCGCCGACGGCATGGTCAGCGACGAGACCGTCCGCAAGGACTACCTCCAGATCCTTAAGCGCGAGTCCGAACGCTTGTCGGGCATCGTCGAGAATGTGCTCGAGTACGCCCGCCTCTCGCGCCAGCGATCGACCAAGGACCAAGCCTCGGGCGTGCAGACGCTCTCGCCCGGTGCGCTCATCGCGCGTTTCCGTCCGGCCCTGGCGCGGCGAGCGGGGCAGAGCAACCTCGATCTGGTGGTCTCGATGGATCTCGAAGCCCACGGCGATCGCACGCTGACCGTCGATCCCCACGCCGTGGAACGGATCATGATGAACCTCATCGAGAACGCGTGCAAATACGCGGCTCCGTCTGAAGACGAGTCCGAAGAAGATGCAGCAGGTGACGAGGGGATAAATGACGCAGACACCCGCGTGCACCTCGACACCACGATCCAAGGCGGCATGCTCGAACTGCTCGTCGCCGATCACGGCGACGGCATCGCGCCCGGCGAGGGCGCCCGGATCTTCGGCGAGTTCCAACGCGGATGGCGTGGGCTCTCCAATGCCCGCTCGGGTCTCGGTCTCGGTCTCGCGCTCTCACGCGGCTTGGCTCGTGAGATGGGCGGCGACCTGGTGCTCACCAAACGCCGAGGGCATGGGGCGGAGTTCTTGCTCACGATCCCGCTCGATGAAGATCGAATCTCAACAGATTAAAACGCGCTCAGGTCCGCCCGGAAGCACGCCCACGCGTTGTCTTCACTGATCCGCTGGTCGATGTTGATCGCCTGCGACTCGTCCATCCCCGCCCGCCGACGATGCACGGCCGCCTGGATCGAGTCTTCTGGATTCGCCCGGACAATGGGTACATCGGAGCCAAAGATCAGGTCCTTGCCCGGCTCAAGCCCGGAATCGATCAGCTCCTGAATCGGCAGCACCCGATGCAGCCGATCCGGCACCGCTTTATTGAGCGCCTCGATATCCGGGAGCAGATGGCACGGCTGTAACGACGCGATCGCGCCCAATTCCTTAAACCTCGGGATGTCCGATTCGTCGATCAGCTCGGCGTGCTCGATCCGGCACCCGGTGTGCGCACAGCCCGTGCGCTCGATCGCGTCGAGCATCGCGCGGACCGCGCCGTCGCCGATCGCGTGGGCGGCCAGAGGTAAGCCGTGGTCTTTGCAGATTTCGAGCATCCGATCGATCTGGGCGATCTTCATCATCGGGGTGCCCCGCGGGTGGTCGGGGTGCCCGTCGGCGAAGGGCTCGAGCATCCACGCGGTGCGCGAGTTGAAGGTGCCGTCGACGAAGATCTTGCCGCCGCCGAGCCGGACCGCATCTGATTTCCAACTCGCCGATTGAGCGATCGTCTCGCGCAGGTCTTTGATGAGCGGGTAGAGCACCGAGCGGATGCTGATCTCGCCGGCGGAGTGCAGATCACTGAGCACACCACCAATCCAAGGCTGCGCTTTGAGATCATGGAGCTCGACAAAGCCCATCGATTCGAGGTGCAGGCACGCGTCGCGGACGAACTCGACTCGACGAGTTTCGATCGGCTCGGGCACGGCACTCCACATGGCGAGGGCCGCGTGCTCGATGAGCAGCCCGGTTGGTTCGTTATTGTAATCAAGCTCTACGCGTCCGCCGTCCATTGTGGTCTGTGCGTTGATCCCCGCACGATCGAGGGCCGCTGTGGAACCAACGAGCTGGTGATAATCGAAACACCACGCGACGACCGCCCTTCCGTCGCAAGCACGATCGAGCTCTTGGCGGCTCGGCCAGGTCGGGTCTGCCCAGCCATCAGGACGGGCGCCGTGGGCCAAGATCCACTCATCAGGGGCGGCCGTCCTCGCCCGCTGCGCAATCAGCTCGATCATCTCTTCGCGCGTCGTACACCCGATCAGATCGACCATCTGCAGCGAACGCCCGAGCTGGAACAGATGAGCGTGGCCTTCTCTCAAGTTCGTTCTTTCAGGTTTGGTCACGACACGCCGCCCAAGAGCGCGGCCAACACTTCCTCGGCTTGGCGTGCATCCGTCACCCGGGCCGGGAACTCCACCCGGACAACCCCGAATGGCCCGCGGACATCAAAGCCCAAAGGATCAATGCCCACGGCCGTGGGCTCCTCGATGTCGGATTTGCTGAGCAGCTTGCAGACCTCGCGGAGGGCTTTGCGATCGTTGTTGAGCTTTCGGCACAGCCCCGAGTGCTCGCTGATGAACTCGTTTGGGCGCTGGACTTCGTGCTGGCTGAGCACCTCGCCCGAATCGAGCTTGGCGAAGTTGATGTAGCCGTGGGCCCAGATCGGGTTGTGCTGGTTCTGGTGGTACGCGAGGTAGCGATCGCATGCTTCTTCTTCGATGCTGGTGCTCAGCTCCAGGCTCAGGCGCAGCGGAGCCCGGAACAAATCCTGAGGCACCACCAGCACGATGTCCTGCCCAGCGAGCATGTCCTCCTCGATGCACATGACGAGGGCACCGGTGCGTGGATCGATCATATAGAACTGGTCGTAGGGGAGCGCATCGACGAGCAGGGTGCCCTCGGTGTAAGTGTGTAAGAGCCGATAGACGCGCTCGATGGCGAGCTGCTGGTCTTCGTTCTGAAGTTGGTCTTTCGAGGACTGCTCTGATTCATCACACATGGCTTAGTTGCTCCCTTTGGCCGAGATCTCTTCCCAGACACTGCTCACCGCGCGGATGTGCCCGGGCACGGTTCCGGGCGAGAGCTCGCCGAGGTGCTTCTGGTAGATCCGCACCGGGATCCACTGCCCGAGTTTATACCCGGCCGGGTCCAGATCGCCAACAAGCTGCATCCCCATCGACTCATGGAGCGCGACGCTCGCGTCGTTGGGCAGCGAGACCCCGGTGACGATGATCCGATAGCCCTGCAGCGTGAGCAGCTCGAAGAGCTTGGTGTAGAGCGCTTTGCCCACGCCCATGCCCTGAGCCCCCGCGTTGATGTAGATCCCGGTCTCGGTGGTCCATTTATACGCTGTGCGTGTTTTCCACGCAGAGGCTTTGGCGAAGCCCATGAACGCGCCGCTGTCATCAATGGCGACGAGCCACGGGTAGATTTCGCCGGCTTCGTACCAGTCTTCGAGGACCTCATCGGCAGTGGTCGGCACGGTCCCGAAGTGGGCGATCGACGAGCCGATGGCCGCGTTGAGCACCGTTGCGATGGGCTCTGCGTCGTCCTTGGTCATCCGTCTGATCTGCATGGGTGTGCTCCGTGGAGCGGATTATACGCGGAAGATCGAGCCGAGCTTTTTGCCCAGCATCAGCGACGCGCCGAAGAGCGTGATCGTCAGCAGCGTCATGCCCCACACACCCATCGCGCTGGCGATGTAGATCCCGTCGCCGAGCCGATTGGTGAACTCGAAGATCATCTTCGTGATCGGGAAGTGATCGCTCCGCTGGGCCAGGATCAGCGAGTCCGACACCTCGAGCATCGAGAAGCTGAACACCAACAACCCGCCGGCGATTAGGTTCGCCATGATCAGCGGGATGATGACCTTGCGGACCGCGGCCACCCGCGTCGCCCCAAGATTCACCGCGGCTTCTTCAAGCTCGCCCGAGGTCTGCTCGAGCCCCGACACCGTCGAACGCACAATGTACGGCAGTCGGCGGATCGCATACGCAATCACCAGCAGCGGGAATGGGTTGGGGTTGGTGCCGAAGACTTCGAGGTTCATCCAATGGAACCAGGTGCCCTCGAAGATCCCGTTGCTGCCAAATGGCCAGCGGAGGGTCATCGCGACATAGCCAAACGCCATGACCAAGCCCGGCACCGCCAAAGGCAGCATGCATAATGCATCGAGCAAGCCGCGACCCTTGATCGTCGTGCGGACGATCAGGTACCCGATTACGACGCCCACGCCCATGTTGAGCACCATGGCGATCAGCGAGAGCATCAGCGAGTTCTTGATCGAGTTGAATGATTCGGGGGATGTGAGTGCTTCGTTGAAGTGGGAGCCGGTGATGTCCTTGGGGAGGACCGTGGCGTACCACGATCCGGGCTCGGCCACGCTCGTCAGCAGCACCCCGAGATGCGGCAGGATCGCCAAAAGGATCACGCTGCCAAAGCCGACAGCCGCCAGCGTGCCCCAGAACCGCCCGAGCTGGATCTCGGATCCGGCGCGCGAGGCCTTAGAGTACATCGCGTAGCCCTTCTTGCCGAAGATGAACTTGCCGAGCAGATAGAACGAGATCGCGGCCACAAGCAAGACCATCGTCAACGCGTACGGCTCGGCGTTGTTCTGCACATCCTTGAGCCCGTAGAAAATCTGCACCGAGGTCACATCGTAATAGTCGAACATCAACGGCGTGCCCAGCTCGGTAAAGCTCCAGATGAACACGATCGTCGCACCCGCAAACAAACCCGGACGGATCAGTGGTAGGGTGATCTTGAAGAACCGCTTCCACCCGCCTGCGCCGAGGTTTTCAGCGCTCTCGTCGAGGGCCGGATCGAGGTTGGCCAGCGAGGCCGTCGCGTTGAGATAGATGATGGGATAGAGGTGCAACGCCATCACGCCCACCACGCCCCAGAACTTGGCCACGCCCAGCACATCCCAGTCGGTACCTAGGAGCGCATTGAGCGCGCCCTCGCGCCCGAGCAAGGCCCGGATACCGATCGCGCCGACAAACGGGGGCAAAATCAACGGCACCAAGATCGAAGCATTGAGCAGCTTCTTGCCCGGGAATGTATAGCGGGCGCTGAGCACCGCCAGCGGCAGCGAGATGATGATGCACAACGCGGTCGTCGCCAGCGCGATCTTGAACGCGTTGACCAGTCCTGCGATCCGCGTGGGGTTCTCGAAGATCAGGATCAGGTGATCGAGCGTCCAGCCCTTGCCCGTGGCGATATCCTCGGCGAAGCCGCCGCGGACCGTCAGCCCGATCGGGTAGAGCAAGAAGACAGTGAGCATGAGCAGGATCGCCAGGAGCAATCCATACTGAATCAGGTTGCGGAGTGTGCGTGCAGACATCGACTGCCAGTGTATAAGCCAAAATCCGGGTGTGCACGGAATTGGTGGGATTCTCGTCATAACCCGGCAAAGCACGCCAGCCGACGGGCCATGAGGCAACAAGAGCCCAAGTTGTCGCCATTTCTGGCGTGCAATTCACCGTTGTTTAACATAGAATGAGACGGATACCCACAGCCCGGCTGGACGGATTCAGCATCGCGAGCCGTGGGCGATAAGAAGCTTTAGGAGGTCCAAAATGCGTACCAATATTGTCGGCCTACACAATATCGAAGTCACCGACCCGATCCGCAACCATGCCGAGTCCAAAGCCAAAAAGCTCGATAAATACAGCGATCTCATCCAGCAGATCGACATCAAGTTCTGGAAAGAGAACACCGCCAAGGAATCGTTTACGGTCGAAATGGTGGTCGATGTGGTCAATCACACCGATTTCATCGCCAAAGCCGACGGGCATGATCTGTACCTTGTTATCGACGACGCGATCTCCAAAGTCGGGCGTCAGCTCAACGACCACCGCGAGAAACTCAAGCTCGCACACCGCTGATTCTGGCGGCTCGGGCGGCTGTCTGAGTCACTTTCAGCGCCATCGAGCCCCCGGGCACCGGGGCACATAGGATAAGAGCATGAAACTGACGGAAATCATCCAGCCAGACTCCATCATTGCCCAGTTGGGGACCACCGATCGTGATCAAGCGATCCGCGATATGATCGAGTTGCTCGTCGAATCCGGAGCCGCACCCGCGTCGATCAAGGACGACCTGATCGAACGCGTGCTCGATCGCGAACGCAAACACTCGACCGGGTTCGGTCGCGGCGTGGCCGTCCCGCATGTCAAGCACCCTGACATCGAGCAGATCACCGCCGCCATCGGGATCAGTGGTGAGGGGATTGATTTCAACTCGCTCGACAAGCAGCCGGTCTACACCGTGTTCTTGCTGCTCAGCCCGCAGAGCCGACCCGAGGAGCACCTCCAGGCGATGGAGATCATCTTCAAGAACCTCTCCAAGGACGGGTTCCGCCGGGCGCTGCGCCAGTCGGGCAGCCCCGCGGATATCGCTCAGCTCCTCGACGACGCCGACAACCATCGGCTCGGCGGCTAAGGCCGACGCCGATGTCTGGGCACCGCGATGTTGATCGCGGGCACCTGTGTTGATCATCCAGAAACCGAAGGCGAGGCATGGGCAAGAGCTGTTCATCCAAAATGAAGATCATCAATCGCCAGGGGCTCCATGCGCGCCCGGCGATGGAGTTCGTGCAAGCCGCCAGCGGCTTCGCCTCGGATGTACGGGTCCGCAGCGATCAGGATGACGCCGACGGCAAATCAGTCATGGAGCTGATGATGCTCGCCGCGACCCAAGGCACCGAGATCGAGGTGACCTGTGTCGGTGCCGATGCCGAGGATGCGTTGGCGCACCTAGCGTTGCTCGTCAGCCGGGGCTTTGACGAAGAAGAAGATTAAAAGAAGAAGATGAGAGGGCGGTTGAGCCTATTCGCTCATCAACCCGAGCTCGGCGGTCTGTTCTTCGCTCAGGCGCTGGATCGACGCGCCCACGCTGGCGAGCCGATGCTCAAGACGCTCATACCCGCGATCGATGTGATAGACCCGATTAATCACCGTCGTGCCCTCGGCGGCCATCGCCGCGAGCACGAGCCCGGCGGAGGCTCGTAGATCGCTGGCCATCACCGGGGCACCGGTGAGTTCCTTGACGCCCGAGATCACGGCCGTGGTTCCATGGCGGTGCACGGTCGCGCCCATCCGGGTCAGCTCGGCCACATGCAAGAACCGCTCGGGGAAGATCTTCTCGGTGACGACCGAGTTGCCCTCGGCCAAGCACAACAGCGCCATGAACTGGGCCTGCAGATCCGTCGGGAACCCTGGGTGCGGCTGCGTCGTGATCTGCACCGGACGCAGCGTGCCAGAAGTCGAGACGGTGCAGGTCCGCCGCAGCGGGTCAGCTGAGTTGGGTTGATCGGTCAGATGATCAGTCGGGTCGATGTGCACCCCGATGGCTTCGAGTCTATCTGTAGCCGACATCATCGCGTCGAGCGGGCAGTTGGTCAGTGTGAGCGTCGAGTTGGTGATGGCCGCGGCGCACATAAAGGTGCCCGCTTCGATCCGGTCGGGGATCACGGTGTGATCGACGCCGCTGAGGGATTCGACGCCCTCGATGGTGATGCGTGGCGAGCCGGCCCCGCTGATCTTGGCGCCCATCCCGATGAGCATGTTCGCCAGGTCCACGATCTCGGGCTCACACGCGGCGCACTCGATGGTGGTGGTGCCCTGGGCGAGGGTGGCCGCGGACATGACATTGGCAGTACCCAGCACGGTCGAGCCAAACGGCCCGCCCAAGAACACGGTATCGCCGATGAGTCTGCCCGATTGAGGCACCGTCGCGACGATGTCGCCGCCCTCAAGCGTGATCTTGGCGCCCAAGGCTTCGAGCCCTCGCAGATGCAGATCGACCGGGCGCTGCCCGATCGCGCACCCGCCGGGCATCGAGACCCGCGCTCGCCCGCGTTTGGCCAGGATCGGCCCGAGCACGCAGATGCTCGCCCGCATGGTCCGCACGATGTCGTAGCGTGCGTGGTGCTCGCTGGGATCGGTGACCTGGAGGGTGATGGGGGGGCTCAGGTCGTCAAATTCTTGTTGCTGGGTCAGTTCTTGCTTGTCGACCTGCACGCCCAGCTCGCCCAGCAGGCGGTACATGTTGCGGATATCCGAGAGATCGGGCACATCACGCAGGGTGACGGGCTCGTCGCTGAGCAGCGTGGCGGCTAATAAAGGAAGGGCGGCGTTCTTCGAGCCCTTGATCCGCAACGAGCCCGAGAGCTTGCGACCGCCTTCGATGACAAATACATCCATAACCCATCAGCCTCCAGAGCCCTGCCCTTGGTGAGTGTACCACGCCCGATCCCCGGATCTGCGGGGATTTCGAGCACCGTGTGCACTGGGGTATCGGCACAACGCCCCTTTGCACTCGCAAATCGGCCATGCACAAGGATTTGGGGTTCGGGCAAAAAACGCCCATACAAGCGGAGTTTTTTCGCCAGCCGTCACAACCCACAGAGGATCGCGCAATTCTCACCCCCATCGCTGGCAATCGGGGAGGGGAATTCGATGTTTGATACAACACACGCTCTTTCCCCTCGTCGGGGACCAGGGCAACCAACATGCAACGAGGAGTGGCACCAATGACCACCGCAGACCAACACTTGGACCAGATGACAGAGTCGGGCAACCCGAATCGGCTCATGCAGGCGCTGCTGATCGCAGCGATTGCAGCGTCAGGCATTTCGATGATCTTTTCGATCGGCACCGCGGTCGCGTCCGCGGGCGATCAACCCGCCGCGAGCGTCGCGTCGGAACACTAAGCGTTTTTGTTTCGGGGGAGAGCAGCCAAGAACGCTGCGGGAGTTTCACAATGAATCGTCAAACACACACTATGCAGTATTTCAAACGCCTCAGTGGGCTCAGCGCCGTCATGCTCGTGGCCGGCTCCGTTGGATTCGTCTCGATCGCCAGCGCCACCGAGAATGAAAACGCCGAGAACCAGACAGAGGTCGAAGCCAACGCCTCGGACAACCTCCCCGAGACACTGCAGCTCGCCTGCGTGATCCGTGACTTTAAGCCCAAGGCTTGGGATGGCGGGCACCCGGACTTCGAATCCTTCGGCGGTACCACCACGGTCGGTCTCGTCGCTGAATACCTCGGCGACAACGGCAAGCCGGTCTCATCGGGTGATCTCCGCGGGTTCAAGATCGCTTCGGAGTTCAAAGACAGCGAAGGGCGCAATATCAACCCCTCGATGTACAACCAAGAGATGGGTGACAGCGCGGGCTCGCTGCAGGCCGGCGGCGGCGGCAACGGCTTCGCCAGCGAAGAGAGCTTCAGCCAGTGGTACCGAGATGTGCCGGGCGTGAACCTCTCCAAGAACATCTCGCTGACCCTCACACGGGTCGAAGGGACCGATCGCTATGTCTTTGACAGCGGCTCGGACGAGGAGTTCGGCAACCGCGGGTACTTCCTGCCGGTCAACGGCGAGCTCTACGGCGACTTCCGCGACAACCGCAACTACCACTTCACCACCGAGATCAATACCGAGTTCGCGTTCCACAGGGACACCGGACAGGTGTTCAAGTTCACCGGTGATGACGATGTGTGGGTGTTTATCGACGGGCGACTCGTCGTGGACCTGGGCGGGCTGCATCCCAAGCGTGAGCAGTTCCTCGATGTCGACCGCCTCGATTGGCTCGAAGACGGGCGGACCTACTCGCTCGATATCTTCCACGCCGAGCGCCGATACAGCGGCTCGAACTTCCGGGTCGAGACCACGCTTCAGCTCCGATCCGTCGAGCTCCCGACCACCGCGGCGCTCTACGACTAAATCGTAAGCAAGCAACCAGATGACGATGCATGTTGGTGTTGGTGTGAGGCCGATCCGGTGACGGGTCGGCCTCCTCCTTTTTTGTGCGCGGTGCGCACAATCATTTGGGTTGGTTTATCGCCAGTGCCCACGCCGCGAGCGATAGGAGCGGTATCCGCGTCGATCCGAATCACGGGTGGGGTAGGTATAGCGATCAGGGCTTCGGCTCGTATAGAACGAACGCTGATCTTCGAGCGATGGACGCTCGACTTCCGGGTAGCCAAGCCAACCGGCGTACGGATCATTCGTGCGGACGCTGAGCGACGAATCGCGCCGATCGTACTCGGGCATCTGGTCATAGTTGTACGCGAAGACCTGCGCGTTGGCTCGCCCGGGCGGCACGACCACGGCCGAGCTTGCCCCACCGTTCCCGGCCGACAGCGCCGGCGGCGGGGACCACTTCCAAGATCCCGCGGCCGAATACCGGGACCCAGCGCACCCCCCAACGAGTGCGCTGAGCGCGGCTCCGAGTGCAAGGACGACGAGAACGCTGTTCGATTTCTTCGGTTGAGTACGCATGGCTATCTACATGCGACCACACTTTGGGGGCGTTGGCCAGCGAAATCCGCCATTGTGTCGGGATTGCGCCCGCCGACGGGCAGATTCACGCAAAAATCACTGTTTATGGACCGGTTATCGGCGATCCGCTGCGCCGGGCTCACGCCGATTGAATCGGCGAAAAGAACCGATCAAGCCGACGCGACGCCGCGATGATTTCCTCTTCGTTCCCGTGCTGGCGGAGCCCCTGCGTAATCCGGGTCGCCCCGCCGGGCTCGCGATAGCCCGGTGCGTTGAGCCCGTCGAGGATCAGGTCCGCCCCCGCTTCGATCGCCAGCACGCTGGCCTGCCCTTCACCCAGCCGATCGCGGATCGCACGCATGTCCAGCGAATCGGTGACGACTACGCCATCGAAGCCGAGCCGATCGCGCAGCACGCCCGTTGTATGGGCCGGTGAGAGCGATGCGGGGAGATCCGGGTCGATGGTCGTGTTGACCAAGTGCCCGCTCATCACTGCGACGCGTGTGTTGTACTGCTCGACGAGGGCTTGGAAGATTTGAAGTTCTTCTGGCTGGTGCACGCGGGTGATGTCCGTCAAGCCCATGTGCGAATCGAGCAGGGCCGAGCCATGCCCGGGGAAGTGCTTGATGCAGCAGCGCACCCCGTGGCGTTCGTGAGCGGCGATCACCACGCCCGCGCACCGGGCGGCCTCTTGCACATCGACCCCGAACGATCGCCCACGCCCCGCGATAATCGGCGAGCTGGGATCGATCGACAGATCAACACACGGCGCAAAGTTCAGATCTATCCCCAGCTCGCGCAGCTGACGCGCCTGGCGATCGCTGTACTGGATCTGATCCATTTCGAGCATCGACGCGAAGTCCTCGGCACTCACCGTGGGGAGAAACCCGTTGTCCTCGCGCAGCCGAGCCACGGCCCCGCCCTCCTGATCGATCCCGATGACCAACTCTTCGCCAAGCTCGTGGCGCAGGTCCCCGATGAGCTTGTTCAGCTGCTTGGGGTTGTGGATATTGCGTGGATGGTTCCCGGCGATGTCGTGATCGAAGAGGATCACACCCCGGGGGTGGAGCCGTTTGAGCTCGGCGATGTCGGTGCTCGTCTCGGGGTCGTTGAGCGTCCCGCCACGGAAGCCGAACATCAGCACGGACCCGGCGAGCTTTGGATCAATCAGCCCGCTCATGGCCGATCCCCGGCCTGCTTGTTCTCAGGCTCCCCAATCACCCGCCCCAGATGCCCCTGGGCCTGATCGAGCAACTCCATCGCCCGGTGATAAGGCACGCCGAGCGTGTGCATCACGATCGCGGGCTTGACGCACTGATGAGCTTGGTCGAGCAGATCGAGCGCGTGCGTCCGATCGAGCCCGGTGATCTGCGAGATGATCCGAGCCGCCCGATCGCGGAGCTTCTCGTTGGTGGCTTTGAGATCGACCATCATGTTCGAGTAGGTCTTGCCCAAGCCCACCATCGCGCCCGTCGTGATCATGTTGAGGCACATTTTCGTCGCGCTGCCCGCCTTCATCCGCGTCGAGCCGGTGAGCACCTCGGCCCCGGTCTCGATGGCGATGAGCACATCGCACCAAGCGGGCTGTTCGATGGGCGTGCAGGTCAGCAGCCCGGTGCGGGCACCCTTGGATTTGGCGTACTCGACCCCGCCGAGGGCATAGGGCGTCGTCCCGCCGGCCGCGATCCCGAGCACGCTGTCGTGCTCCGTGAGCCCCAGGGCGCTGAGCTCGTCATGGGCACCCGTCGCAATGTCTTCTTTGGACTCAGACGACACCCGCAGCGAGCGATCCCCGCCGGCGATGAGCCCGATGACGGTGCCCGGATCGGTCGCGAAGGTCGGTGGGCATTCCGAGGCATCGAGCACCCCCAGCCTGCCGCTGGTGCCCGCGCCCAGATAGATCAATCGTCCGCCGGCTCGTAGCCCGGCGATGACCAGATCAGTAAAAGCCGCAATCTGGACAATCTGCTCACCTACGGCCGACGCTACCTGTTGATCCTCACTGTTGACGAGTTGTAGGCATTCAAGCGTCGAGCACGCATCAAGCCCCGCGGATCGCTCGTTGCGCTGCTCGGTGAGCAGGTGCCCGCGATCGGGGAGCGGGTTCGTTGGATTTACGGGTTTCTGAGCCATGCAAACGCACCCGAGAGGGCTCGAACCTCCGACCTATGGTTTAGGAAACCATTGCTCTATCCAGCTGAGCTACGGATGCAATATCTGCCTCAAGCGTAGGGGCGGATCGCAGCGGATGCGACTGATCGCCTATGATCTATGCCAATCATCGCTGCGTGGAGCAGGGGCTTGGGCACCGGAGAAACCGAGATGAAAGCAGGAATTGTTGGGCTCCCCAATGTCGGCAAATCGACCCTCTTCAACGCGCTGACCAACGCGGGCGCGCTGGCCGCCAACTACCCATTCGCGACGATCGACCCCAATGTCGGCGTCGTCCCGATCCCCGATCCACGCCTCAACATCATCCAGGAGCATGTCAAGACCCAGAAGATCATCCCCGCGGTGCTCGAGCTGGTCGATATCGCCGGGCTTGTGCGCGGGGCGTCGGCCGGCGAGGGCAAAGGCAACGCGTTCTTGGGGCACATCAAGGATGTCGACGCGATCGTCCAGGTCGTCCGCTGCTTCGAGAAAGCCCCCGGCGGCGAGGACATCACCCATGTCGACGGCTCGGTCGATCCGCTGCGCGATATCGAGACCATCGAGCTCGAACTGATCCTCGCGGATATCCAGAAGATCGAGAACGCCGCATCCAAGGCCAAACGCAACGCCAAGGGTGGCGATCGCGACGCCGTGGCCCGCATGAAGGTCATCGAACTCCTCGAACCCATCCTCGAAGCCCAGAAGCCGGCCCGGGCCCTCGAACTCAATGACCCCGACCTGATCAAAGCCCTCGATATGCTCGGCTTGATCACGGTCAAGCCCATCCTCTACATCGCCAATGTCTCCGACGACGACCCCAACGGCGAGGGCCCACTCGCCCAGCGCGTCCGCGAGCACGCCGAGTCCGTTGGCGCACAGATGGTCCCCGTCTGTGCCCGTATTGAGAGTGAGCTCTCGGAACTCGACGAAGACGACAAGATCGAGATGCTCAGCGACATGGGCATGGACGAGCCCGCGCTGGGCAAGCTCGCCCGGGCGGCCTACAAGCTCCTCGGGTACCAGTCCTACTACACCGCCGGCGAGAAAGAGGTCCGCGCTTGGACCATCCCCCACGGGTGCAAGGCACCCCAGGCCGCGGGCGTGATTCATACAGACTTCGAAAAGGGCTTCATCCGCGTCGAGTGCTACAGCGTCGATGACCTGGTCGAGCATAAGAGCGAGAAGGCGATCAAGGAAGCCGGCAAGCTCCGCGTCGAGGGCAAGGCGTATGTCATGCACGACGCGGATGTGTGCAACTTCTTGTTCAATGTCTAACGCGGTGGGCGAGGCGATGGGGCAGCTCAATATCCGGATATCGTACGAGCACAGCGAGATCGACTTTGAGGTTGTGTATTCGTTCCTGAGCACGGCCTATTGGTGCGCGGGGATCCGCAGAGAGGTGCTCGAGCGGGCGATCGCTGGATCGCTCGTGGTCGGAGCGTTTGTCACGAACGAAGCGGGCAACGAAGAGCAGGTCGGTTTCATCCGGATCATCAGCGACGGCGCGACCTTTGCCTATATGTGTGATGTCTTTGTGCTCGAACCCTATCGCGGGCAAGGGGTATCGAGGCGGATGCTGGCAGCCGCGGATGCTCATCCGGAGATCACCAGCACCCGGCGATGGATGCTCGCAACACTCGACGCGCACAAGGTCTACGAAAAAACCGGGTTCACCCCATTGGCCAGCCCTGTGCGCTGGATGGAGCGGATCAGCGATCGGGCCCTCTGGCATACTCCTGAGTAGTGCATTAAAAAACCCGTCCGCAGACGGGTGTTCGCTGTTGAGTTGCTGATACACAGATCAGTCGTTTGATCGCAGCTTGGCAAGCAAGCGGAGGATCTCGATGTAGAGCCAGACGATGGTGATCATCAAGCCCCACGCGCCGACCCATTCCATGTACTTGGGTGCCTGCGCGTCGATGCCCTGTTCGATGAACTGGAAATCGAGGATCAGGAACAGGCTCGCCAGCCCGATGATCAGCACGCTAAACCCGATGCCCATCGGGCCAGCATCAGCAAAGCCGTTCCAGATCTGGATGCCGAGCATACCGAGGACGAAGAGCGCCACGATGTACGCGAGCAGCCCCATCAGGGCGGTGATCATGATCTTCTGGAAGACGGGACCCACGCGGATCACACCCGTCGCATAGCCAAAGAGCATCGCGCCCGTGACCGCAAAGGTCGCCACGGCGGCCTGGACCGCCAGCATGACCATCGGGCTCGTGCTCCCGTCAGCCTGAGGCGGGATGAACTGCATGGGGATAATGAAGGTCGCCGCGCCAACAAATGCGCCCTCGAGCACCGCGTGGAGCGGCGCAATGATGGGGGCGGTCTTTGGTTTGCGGTAGATGACCAATGAAACAACGATCCCGCCGACGAATGCGCCGATCATCACCGGCATCACCCAGCCGGGAAAGCTGTTAGTCGCCGCGAATGTACGGTTGATGGCCTGCCAGGTCAAAATCCCGACCGCGGCCACGATCGAGAGCAGGATGCTCGTCGCCGTGACGGTGCCCCCGAGGGTCATGACTTTGGCTTGTTCGACGCCGAAGGTCCGCTCGGATTGCAGGACGCTCATCGCCGGGTTTCGTGATTGCAAAATACTCATGTGTGTGCTCCGTAAAGATACCCTTTCCAGTATTTTAGTACTGGCTCAGGGGGTATTGGGTTCATCGGCTGATTGATTTTACCAACGCCTCAAAATCGGGCAGGCCGCGGTCTTAGATGCGGTCCATCGTGTAGTTGGGCGATTCTTTGGTGATTTTGATGTCGTGGGGGTGGTTTTCGACGACCGTCGCCCCCGAGACCCGGACAAACCGGGCGTCGGTGCGGAAGCTGTCGATGGTGGGGCACCCGCAGTAGCCCATGGCCGAGCGCATCCCGCCCACGAGCTGGTACACAAACTCGGCCAGCGTCCCGCGATACGCGACCAAGCCCTCGACCCCCTCGGGGACAAATTTCTGCGGGCCTTTGTTGAGCGAGGCGAGCTTGTCGCTCTGGCGGTAGCGATCGGCCGAGCCGTTGTTCATTGCGCCCTCCGAGCCCATCCCGCGGTAGCTCTTGTAGCGACGACCTCCCGAGATCACCAGCTCGCCCGGGGACTCATCGAGCCCGGCGAACAGCGAGCCCATCATCACACAGTGGGCACCCGCAGCGATCGCCTTGGCGATGTCCCCGCTCAGGCGGATCCCGCCGTCGGCGATCACGGTGATGTCTGACCCGATGGATCGGAGCCCGTCGACCGCGTTCATGATGGCCGTCACCTGAGGCATGCCCACCCCGGTGACCACGCGGGTGGTGCAGATCGAGCCCGGGCCGATCCCGACTTTGATCGCGTCGGCCCCTGCCTGGGCAAGCGCGATGGCGGCTTCGCCTGTGGCTATGTTCCCAGCGATCACCCCGATGTCGTACTTGGCTTTGATCTCTTTGACGGCTTCGATGACCGCGCCCGAGTGCCCGTGGGCGGTATCGACCACCAGCACATCGACTTCGGCTTCGATTAAGGCCGCGACGCGGTCCATCTGGTTGGGGCCGACCGCTGCGCCCACCCGCAACCGTCCGCGGCTATCGACGCACGCGTTGGGGAACTGGGACTGACGCTCGATGTCGCGCATCGTGATGAGCCCGTCGAGACAGCCGGCATCATCGACAAGCAGCAGCTTCTCAACCTTGAGCTGATTCAGGATTCCCTCGGCCTGCGCCAAAGTGGTACCCGCGGGGGCGGTGACCAAGTTTTCGCTGGTCATGATCTCGCTGATCGGGGTTGTCTCGTCTTGGGCGAACTTGAGATCGCGCCTCGTCAGGATGCCCATCAGCTTGCCCTTGGAGCGGACATCGTTTGCGCCGTCTGCGGTGATGGGGAACCCGGAGACCTTATATTCGTGCATCAGCTCGATGGCCCGGGCGACGGTGTCGGTCGGTCCCAGGGTGATCGGGTCGGAGATCACGCCGTTGGCGGATCGCTTGACCTTGATGACCTCGCGGGCTTGGGCCTCGATCGGGAGGTTCTTGTGGATGATCCCGATCCCGCCCTCTTGGGCCAGCCCGATCGCCAGCTCGGACTCGGTGACGGTGTCCATCGGGGCCGAGACCATGGGGATATTGAGAGTAATGTCCTTGGTCAGGCGCGTCGAGGTGACGGCCGTCGCGGGCATGACATTGGACGCCTGCGGGATCAGCAGCACATCATCGAAGGTGATGCCTTCCATGACGATTTTGGATGCTGAACCGGTCGATTGTGATTTTGGGGTGGTCTCCATGGGAGAGTATCCCATGCTGGTGGGGCCGTGTCTACTCGGGGGGTTGATCTTGCTATCCTCTTTACACTATGGATGCAAAATTGGTCGCCAAACCCGGTCCACGCTCGTCCCAGAACTGGGCCGTCGAGTTCCAATCCGGACGCCCGCTGGACGCTGCTGGGCTCGGCTATAACAGCGAGTGGGTCGTACCCGACGGGCTCGGAGGCTACGCCATGGGCACGGTCTGCGGGCTTGGCATGCGCCGATACCACGGCTTGCTGTGCGCGTCGCTCTCGCCCCCGGTCTGCCGGGTGATGCTGCTCAATGCCTTTGACGAATGCGTGCATATCCCGGGCGGCGATCCAGAGACCGGCGAGGACCTCGACGCCCGGCTCACCGGGTTCCAGTTCGCCGACCAGGAGCCCCCGATCGAGAATCCGTACTTGGTGCGGTTCGAGAAGGGGATCGACTCGTGCCAGTGGGTATTTGAGATTCCAGTCCATGGCGGACGCGTCCGGATCCGCAAAGCATTGACCATCGCCGATGGCGTGGGCGGGTGCCGGGTGGAGTACGCGATCGAATCTGATCTGCAAGCTTCAATGCCCGTCACCATCGAAGTCCGCCCGCTGGTCTCGATGCGGGATTTTCATGAGCTCAACTATCCGGGCTCGATCAGCACGGGCGATTTCACGGCCGATGGTACTGATTCCGAGTTGGGATCGAGTGTGAAGATCACACGATCGGGCTTTGATCCATCGCTCGAACTCCATGCCGACGGGCTGGCGTGGGAAGCTAACCCCACGATCTGGCGCGGGATCAGCTACGACCACGAGACCCAGCGGCAGCAGAGCGACCAAGAAGACCTCCTGTGCCCGGGTGTGTTCTCGGCTAAGGTCATGCCCGACGAGCCGATGATCATCGAGATCGAAGCGTGCGTTTCTGGGCAGAGGGAGATTGATTGGGAAGCGTGCTCGAAGGCGAAGCAAGCACGGGTCGGGGCTGCGATCGAGCATGCGCTGGCATCGGCGGGGAATCCGCAGGAGACCAGACTTTGTGATGGGATCACGAAGCTGGCGCAGGCCGCGGACGATTTTATTGTTCGGCGCCTCAGTGGAGAAGAGAGCGGAAAAGCCGAAGATTCGGTCTCGGTGCTCGCGGGGTACCCGTGGTTCTCGGATTGGGGGCGCGACACGATGATCGCGCTGCCGGGGCTGTTCTTGTGCACCGGGCGCTTCGACGAGGCGCACCAGACGCTGACGACCTTCGCCAATGCCATCAAGCACGGCTTGATCCCTAATCGCTTCGATGACGCCGGTGGATCGTCGCACTACAACACGGTCGACGCGTCGCTGTGGTTTGTGCACGCTTGCCGACAGTGGGAGCTTGCAACGGGCAAGGGCGTGGGGCAGGGCTTGATCGATGCGTGTGATCAGATTATTGATGCGTACATCGCGGGCACGATCCACGGCATCGGGCTCGACGAAGCCGACGGTTTGATCACAGCCGGCGATGAGAACACCCAGCTCACCTGGATGGACGCGCTCCGCGAGGGCGTCGCCTTCACCCCAAGGCACGGCAAGGCCATCGAGATCAACGCCCTATGGATCAATGCGCTCGTCGCCCGCATGGAACTCGATGAATCACGCCCAGAGCTGGCGGCCCGTGTGGATCTTGCACGCCAATCGCTGAAGACCAAAATGGGTGTCGGCCCCGCTAACGGGCTCGTCGATTGTCTGACCAACGGCGCACCATCGAATGAGCTCCGCCCGAACCAGATGTTTGCGCTGTCGTTGGCGGGTGTCGGGCTGCCCAAGCCGATGGGCAAGCGGGCGATCGAAGCCGTCGCCGGGGCATTGCTCACACCGGTCGGTCTGCGGACGCTCGATCCGGAGAATCCGCACTACTGCGGGCACTATAAAGGTTCCATGACCGATCGCGATCGCGCCTACCACAACGGCACCGCGTGGCCCTGGCTGCTCGGGCCGTACTGCGAGGCGGTCCTGCGGGTCAATGATTTCAGCGATGGATCACGCCAAGAAGCCCAAGCGATCATGCTGGGGCTCGTTGATCGAATGAGCGACGACGGGGTCGGGCAGCTCTTCGAGATTTATGACGGGGACGCGATCGACGGGCGACACCAAGCGCACGGCTGCCCGGCGCAGGCATGGTCGATCAGCGAGGCGCTGCGTGTGCTGGTGCTGAGCTGTCAGCGATGATCTGATCTAGCACTTGCGATCGCCAGGCGAGGCTTTCATCAGCTGAACGCCTTCTTCGGGAGTCATCGAGCCCTCGGCGATGTAGGCCGCGATCTCGCGACGGGATTTTTCTTGCTCTTCGGCCAACAGCATGCGTCGGATGGCCTCAAACGAGATCGCGACGATGGCGACCAAGAGCCCGCCGCCGACGGCGATGATGGGGATCAACAATCCGGGTTCATTAGCGACAGAATCAAAGATATTCGACATGGTTGAGCTCCTGTGCGAGCGGTCGTCGGCTTAGCCGCAGCAGCTGCGTCCGTTGTTTTGCTTGGAGGATGCGAGGAGCTTCTCGCCCTGCTCGGGGGTCATCGAGCCCTCGGCGATGTACGCCGCCACTTCGCGCCGGGTCCGTTCGCCGGCCAGACGACCAATCATCCCGGTGAGCGCTTTGACGATCGACATGATGGTCACCGCGGTAAAGATGATGAGGAGGATCATGATCTCCTCGCGTTCGACGATTTGTTGGATGATGTCTTCCATTGGGGGTCTCCGTATCGAGCGGTCGGCTGGTGGATCGTCTCGGTGTGTGCGATCAGTGCGAGCGAGCCGGGCTCGATGAGCTTATTGGGAGATCGCCATCCGCAGTTTCATCGGCTCGATCTCTGCATTGAGTATATCAGGGATTCGTGGATTCTGACTCGGAATCCGTGATTTTGGATGGTTTGGGTGCGCGTAAGGGCTGTTCTGGGCTGGATTTCCATCCGGTGCCGCACTCTGGGCATCGTGGAGCATCAAGGCTCCCGCCCATGTCGTAGCCGCACACGCCGCAGTGCCCGCCGTACCAGGTCTTGCGTCGTTTGGCCAAAATCGGCAAGAACACCGCCGGCCCGAGCGCGAGGACCCCGACAAAGCCGCACACGGTCAACGCCCAGTAGGTCCCCGCCCAGCAGTAGCAGTCGGTTTTTCGGCGGACCATGTAGTCGAGCGGGATCAGCAGGGCGATCTCGATGATGGTGCCGATGAAGAGCTTTTTGGATAGCCGAGCGAGGACGGTTTCTTTGGGCCCGGGCTTGGCGAACTTGATCAGCAGCGGCGTCGCGACGAGCCAAGAGATTGAGATCAGTATCCCGGCTGTGAAATACGGATGGTCGTTCGCCAGGTCCCACATGGGCAGCGATCGGTCGAGGGCGTCTTCGGAGAAGCCGTAGACCCCCATGACGAGGGCGAACACCAGCACCCCGATCGTGCCCCCGGCGATGAAGAGGCTCTTGCGGACCGATCGCCCGTGGGCCGACGCGAGCCCGGGCTGTCTGCACGGGAGCATGAAGATCATCTGGGCGATGGTGAGGGCCAGAATCCCGCCGCTCGCCACCATCAGATACTCAGGGTTGATCAGCAAACTGAGAACTTCATCGAGCGCGGGCCATTCGCCCAGGATCCCTTTGGGGATTAGTGTGTCTGTCTGATCGCCGTTGATATCGGTGGTGTCGAGGATTGATTGCGATGTATAGAGGAACGCCTGGACGAGGTAGAGCACGATCGCCTGAGCGGTCCAGAACGCAGCGAGCAGCACCCACTTGGGCGTGCGGGTGAGCCAGTCGTTGTTCTTCGCGTGCGCTGCATTCATCTATTTACCACCCGTACATGGATTGTTTGATGATCCCGAGCCAAGGCGAGTAGAAGGCCCAGGATTCGAGCGAGAGCGAGCCGTTGCGTCCGCCGGCTTTGGTCGTCATCCGCCGGACCCAGTGCGGCGGGTCGAAGTCGTGGAACTCTTGGTCGATCGGGGCATCGGGCATCAGGATCTGGGCCATCTCGTGGGGGCGGGCGTTGTCGAGCAGCGATGGGGGGGCGTCGTCACCCACGATGCCGATGCGGGTGCTGCGGGGTCCCATGAGCCGAACGATTTTGATTGGTTGGGCGGGCTGGCCGGGTCGGTTTGGACGGATGTGCAGATCCAGCAGCGGCGTGATATTGATGGTTCGCGTGGGGCGGGCTTGGAAATCCCGTCGCTCGGTGTCGGAGGTGGCCATCGACGGGGGCATGTCGTTGAGCTTGAGCTTCACGCCTTTGATCTGTCCGCTGATCACGAGCTTGACCTGATCGGCTTCAAAGGTCCACGGCTCACCCTCGTGGGGCTGGATCTCAAAGCGGGCAGGGTTGGTACCGGGGAACTGCTTTACGCTCGAAGCGCCGATCGGCGGGGCGTAGCTCATGACCTCGTCGTGGGTGGGGGCGATGCACAGAATTCCGCGTGCGTGCATGGAATCGAGGATCAGGGCGCGATCGAGGGCATCAATCGTGCACATCACCCCGGGTAGGTTGCGTCGGCTCGCCTGGGTGGCTTGGTAGGGGTCCATCGCCGCCGAGCCGACGAGGGCATCGACCCTATTGGCTTCGGTGAAGCGGCTGGGCCAGTTAATCACCGTCAGATAAGCTGTTTGGCTTGCGTGCACAAGACGAGTATAACGAGCGATAAGAGCGTGGACGGCTCGACACACGGAAGAAGGGGCCAAGGAGCGCGTCTGATAAAGAAGAGCCTGAGGCGGTCTGGGCACCGAATGTCTTTAAAGAGCAGTGAAAAAGGTGGTTCTCCGATCATGAAATTTCGGTTTTTTTTTGTTTCAAAGCAACCATTCTTCGGCTATATTGGGTTGGCGAGGGGACATCGCTGTCTAAACAGAAGAATGGGTAGCTTTGAGGGGTGCATCCCCTCCAGGAGAGCAGACAATGAGCCAAAGAAGAGAGATTTCACAGAGCATTCGTATGAAGACGCGGGTCGCGTTCTTGGTCGCTTCAGCGGGCTTGGCGGCGCATGCCGTGGCGAGCGAACCGCTCAGTTTTACGGATGAAGCCGTTGCACGCGGCGTCGATTTCCACATCGGGTTCAACTACGCGCAGTTTGGCGCGGGGTTGATGCTTTTGGACCTCAACGGCGATTCACACCTCGATATCGTCGTCGCCGGTGGGTTGGGCGATGTCATCGGCGTGTACGAGAACGACGGGAATGGGTACTTCACTGATCGCACCGCTGTGGCGAACCTCGGGCAGAGCTCGACCTCGTCGGGGTTGTCAGCCGCGGACTACGACAACGACGGGGATCTGGACTTCTTTGTCAGCGGCTGGGTGAGTTCGAGCCGACTGTACCGCAACGACGGGAACTTCCAGTTCACCGATGTCGCACTCCAGGCCGGTGTGAAGACCGATTGTCCGCTGATGTCAACGACTTGGGGTGATATCGACGGCGACGGATTCTTAGATATGTACGCGGCCGTGCGGACGCTGACATTCGCGGATGAAACACGGAACTTTATGTTCCATAACAACGGCGACGGGACCTTCACCAACCGGGCGTTTGAGCTCGGTGTCGATGCAGAGCTCGACCCAACACTGCTCGCGGCGTTCTTTGATTACGACCGCGACGGGGACGACGATCTCTACCTCGGCACCGACAAGGGCGGCCGCATCGGGATCAACAACCGCTTGTTCCGCAACGATAAATCGGGCTTTGTAGAGGTGACCAAGAAAACCAATACCGCGGCCAACATCGATTGTATGGGCATCGCGGTGGGTGATCTGAACTATGACGGCTTGTTCGACATGTACCTGACCAATACCTCCCCTGGCAACAAGCTCCTGATGAATGATGGCAATGGCGTCTTTGTTGATCAGACCAAAAGCGCAGGCATGGGCAACTTCCATATTGGTTGGGGGACGGTATTCGCTGACTTTGACAACGATACCAACCTTGATACCTACCTCTGCAACATGCTCGGGGACAACAAGCTCTATCGTGGTTCGCAACAATGGCCCTTGATCAACGAGGCCGCCACCGCAGGCGTCGATGTCGAGGAGGATGCCTTCTGTGTCGCTATCGGTGATGTCGATGGCGACCATGATCTCGACATACTTGTCGGGACCAGCAACGACGGCGTGCACCTCTTCATCAACAATTCGCCCGACGCAGCGACCAACAACTATGTTCGTCTCAATGTGGTCGGCGAAGTCGATAAGAACATCTTCGCAGTTGGAACTATCGTCGAAATCGATACCGGTTCCATGACCCAAATCCGCGAAGTCCGCACGGGCGTCAACTACAAGGCACAGGATGAGTACACGCTTCACTATGGGCTCGCGGATGCCAGCTCGATCGAAGAGGCCCGCGCAATTTTCCCTGGTGGCGAGACTCGTACATTCACCAATGTACCCGTGAACGGCGAATGGAGTCTCTATCGCCAGGATCGTGTTGGCGATGTTGACGGGAATGGGTGCGTCGATCTCAGCGAGTTTTCGATGGCGATCCAGGCACTCTCCGAGCCCGGCGCGCATCTGGAGGTTGGTGATGAGATCTTCGATGCCAACGGCGACTTTGTCATCGATAACTCGGATATCATGGCTCTGCTCAGCAAGATCTGTGCTCAGAAGTACTCCGGGCGTGTCTTCCAGGGCCCGTAAGACTGACTCCATTGTGATTCCATCCGCCCGCCTGATCATCGGATCAGGCGGGTTTTTTGTTGGGATCTTTTTGTTGGGATCAGGGGGCTCGGCGCAGGGCGCAGAAAAAACCGGACACGGGCTCTCGCCTTCCCGTGTCCGGTTCAGGTTGCGAGCTTCCTAAAAAGCTGGCTTCCTTCCCGAAACCCCGCCTGGGCGGTAGGCCCAGTCGGGGAGCAGTGTCAGGTCGGTTGGGGACGATAACGATCCTCCCTGACACTGTGTGCTGTCTGATCTGCCCGGTGCATGCCAACGCATCGCATGGAGCTGACCTTGCCTAAGTTCCCACCCGGCGTGTGATCTCGTCTTCAGTCTTTCGTCTCTCGGAGGGTTGCAAATGGGGGATGGGGCTGAGTTGGGGGTCAACGACGCCGATCCACTGAGGGCATCCATCACAATGCCCAAGCCCCATCCCTTATCTGCACCGGAGTCCCTCCTCGAGTGATCTGTTTCGTTGGTGTTTCATGTGGTTCGTCCTGTCCTTGTCGTCCTGGTTCAATAATCAGATGTCAGCGATCGCGCGGCGGATTGCTCGTCCGAGCCCGCTTGGAGTGGTGTTCAACGCCGAAGATTGAGTTGTACTTTCGTGTGCGGCGGGTGCCGCATTGTCTCCCAGAGTGACCCGTGTGTGTGTTGGGTCTTCATCGTTCTACACCATGCCTTTCGCAACGAACGCATCGCTGGTTTCCGCTGTTTGTAGAATTGAAACGGAAGAAACACGGATATGACGAATCTAAGCGAAGCGACAAATAGAAAATAGAAATAAAAAACGCTCTGTATATCGCAAATTCGCAGATTCAAGACCGAGATCGGACGGTGTGAAAATTCGGAATCTCAAAGAGCATAATTCTTGTGCGTGTTCTGGAACCCGGCATGAATGGGGATTGAGGCAGGATAAATGATCCGCTCTCTGCCCGGCTAAGTGCAACAGTTTGGGCGCGAATCCCATATGATGAGTCCATGGAATCCTCTGTATGTGAACCGAGTATCCAGCGAACAGATCGGCTCGATGCCTGCCATGTCTGCGGCTTGGTGCACCGGGTACCTCCGGTGGATCACCGATCCGTCGCTCGATGCACACGCTGCGAGGGTGTGATTCGCCACGGGGCACACCCCAGATCAAGGGGGCGTGCGTCGGCCTTTGCCCTCGCGGCTTTGGCGTTGTACCCGCTGGCGATGACGCTGCCGGTGATGGAGATCGAGCGGTTCGGGCACGGTTCGGCCTCCTCTATATGGAGTGGAATGGTCGGTCTGCTGAGCGAGGGGCACTGGTTCGTCGGCGGGGCGGTTCTGCTGTTTTCGGTGATCGCCCCGATCGGCAAGCTCATCATGATCCTCGCCCTGTGTTTGGGGGCGGGGAATGTGACGCTCCAGGACCAGGCCCGGATCTATCGGCTCGTCGAGTTCGTCGGGCGCTGGGGGATGGTCGATGTGCTGCTCGTGGCGGTGGTCGTCGCGGTGGTCAAGCTGGGGGATCTGGTGCAGGTGACGCCGGGCCCGGGGGTGGTGGTCTTTGGGGGCGTGGTGGTGCTGAGTCTGATCGCGTCGAGCGTGTTCGACCCGCGATCGATCTGGGAAGAGGTTTTGGAATGAGTGAGTCAGAGAATACCCAAACGGCTAACCAAGAAGAGCGATCTCAGCAACAGATACCGGTGGCGATTGTCCGTCGACGGCGGGTCTCGTTCGCGTGGATTGTCCCGCTGCTGGCGCTGGCGGCCGTCGCGTATGTGGTGTGGTCGCAGGTCAACCATGAGCGAGGGATGATGGTGACGATCCGGTTCGATCAGGCCCAGGGCATCAAGCCGGGCGGGCAGCTCGTGCATCGCGGGGTGCCGGTGGGGGTGGTGCGCTCGGTCGCGCTGTCTGAGGATCTCTCGGGCGTGGAGGTGCAGGCGGAGTTGATGCCCGAAGCTGAGGGGTTGGCGCGGACGGGGACGAAGTTCTGGGTGGTGCGGGCGCGGGTGAGCTTGTCGAGCGTGGCCGGGCTCGAGACCTTGATCGGGCCCAACTACATTGCGCTCACGCCCGGCGGGGCGGATCAACCGATCGAGACCTCGTTTGTTGCGCTCGATGGCCCGCCGGCCGCGGGGCCGTCGGCGGATGGTTCGCTGCGGTTGGTGCTCGTGTCGGATCGGCTGGGGACTTTGTCGGCAGGGAGCCCGGTGCTGTATCGCGAGATCCGTGTGGGCACGGTGCGTGATGCGCAGCTGACCAACGACGCGTCGGCCGTAATGATCAGCATTGATATCGATCCCAAGTACGCGGGCATCGTGTACACGGGCACCAAGTTCTGGCGATCCGGCGGCGTGGGCGTGGACTTTGGGCTCTTCTCGGGTCTGAGCGTGCAGGCCGACTCGCTCGAATCGGCGATGTCGTCGTCGGTCTCGCTGGCGACGCCGGAGAAGAAGGCGGGCGAGCGGGCGAAGGTGGGGGATCGGTTCGAGCTTGAGGAGGCGGTGGATGAGGACTGGCTCAAGTGGTCGCCGAAGCTTGAGATTGGGCCATAACAACCGTTGGTCAATATAATCGAGCGATTTCTGTTCGAGTTATTGCTTAATATCGACCCATTCGTCGCGGGGCAGACCCTCGAACATGATGTTGACAATCTGCCATTGGCCGTTGACTTTGAGCAGGTGGATGTAGTCGAACCAGATGGTGCCGGTCATTTTTACGGCGGCCACATTCTTGCGGACTTCATAGATCTCGATCTCGCAGCGGGCGGTTTCTGGATCGAAGTTGAACTCCTTGTTGAAGGTGTTGCCGAGGATTTCGATTTCTTCGTAGGTGATCTCGCGGAGGTATTCGATGTCGACGGGTTCGGCCTGCTCGACGACGCGTTTGGAGAGCAGGGTGTGGCAGGTGCTTTGGACCTTCTGGCCGTCGAGTTCGTAGAAGCCCACGCAGTAGTCGCGGACGATCTGTTCGATCTGGGCGTAGTTGTCGGTGGGCTTGCCAGCGATCTCGGGTGAGGACTTGGCGGGTGGCTTGTCGCCGACGGGATCGAGGATGATCACGCCCGAGTCAGCGATGAGCCAGCGTCCCTCGAAATGGATCATGTGCAGGTAGTCGACGACATCCTCCATGATGACGCGGGCCGATGCGGTGCGTTGGGCGATGTCGAAGATTTCGATTTCGCAGCGACCGTCCTCTGGAGTGTCCGTGCGGGTTTGATTGAGCGATGTGCCGTAGAACTTGAGGTGGTCCTGGGTGTAGGGGCGGACCCAGTCCTTGGTGGGCTCGCCCCAGTAGTGGCTGGAGACGGCCCGGCGGGCGAGCACGCTGTGCGTGCGTGAGCGGACGGTTTCATTGTCGCCAGTGTATTTAGCACGGACATATTCCTCGATCGCGGCGGTGATGGCCGCTTCGGTGATCGGCTCGGCGTCTGCTTGTTCGCTGGTTAGTGCAGTTGTTTGGTTGTGGGTTTGCTCGATCGTGTGCTCGGCGGCGATTGCCGGCGTGGCGATCATCGTGAGGAAGCCTGCGAGGGCGGCGGCGAGCGGGCGGGAAGGTTCGGACGGGATGTTATGGGCAATCTTGGTGTTCATGTTTTCTCCTATTTCAGACTAGTTGTACGGACGGGTGAACAGGAGGTTGCGGGCGGGGCTATGATTCTTTATGAGTTTAATTGTCACAGGCACAATCGGCATCGACACCATCGAAACACCCGCAGGCGATCGTCACGAGGATCTGCTGGGGGGCTCGGCGGTCTACTTCTCCGCGGCGGCTTCCTTTTATACACAGGCGCGGCTCGTCGCGGCCGTGGGGGATGATTTCCCGGACGCGTTCATGGAATCGCTCAAGGATTTCAAGGGGCTCGACACCGCGGGGCTCGAGGTCCGCAAGGGCTCGAAGACCTTCCGCTGGGGGGGCAAGTACCACGAGGATATGGATCATCGCGATACGCTGTTCACGGATCTGGGGGTACTTGAAGAAGCGCCGCCGCCGGTTCCCGAGTCGTTTAAGGATTCGGAAGTGGTGTTCTTGGCCAACTCGCACCCGATGGTGCAGATCGGCATGCTCGAGCAGTTCCCCGATGCCAAGCTCAGCGTGGCCGACACGATGGACTTGTGGATCGATATTGCCAAGCCCGAGCTGACCCAGCTTTTGGGCAAGGTCGATGGTTTGGTGCTCAACTTCGACGAAGCCGAGCTCTACACCGGGCACCGCAATCCGGTGACGGCTGGCAGGCACCTGCTCGAACTCGGGCCACGGTTTGTGGTCGTCAAGAAGGGTGAGCATGGGTGTATCTTGGTGCATCGCGACGGCATCTGTGCGCTCCCGGCGTACCCGACTGAAAAGGTTGTGGATCCGACGGGCGCGGGCGATTCGTTCGCCGGCGGCTTGATGGGGCGGCTCTCGGCTCGCGGCGGGCACGATCTTGGATCGTTTGAATCGGTCCGCGAAGCGCTGGCGCACGGGACGATCATCGCGAGTTTCAATGTCGAATCGTTCTCGCTCGAACGCATGCGTGGGATCACCAAGGCGGATGTGGACGCTCGCTACGACGAGTATGCCGAGATGATCCGTCTGGGTTAAGTCGGCTCGGTCGAGAACGAATAATCGTCGATCGGCGGGGTTCACTATGGGTCATCGAATCGGTTCGTTGTTGAAGCGGATCAGGAGTCATCGCATGCCCACAAATCAGCCCACCAATGAAACCAAGAGCGAGCGCCCGTATCTAGCACCCTACGAAAAAGCCACGCGTGAGATGGGCGCGGGCTTTGAGTCGCAGCTCTGGATGAGCAAGGACGCCCAGCGGACACGCTTCGAGATGCTCACGCTGCTCGGGCGGTTCTCGGGGCGTGTGGTTGCTGACCTTGGTTGCGGCGTCGGGGATCTCCCGATGTTCTTGCACGAGCACGCAGTGGGCGAGTTTCCCAAATCGTACATCGGTATTGAGGGCGTCGAGGCGATGGCCCAGCTCGCGCGTGAGCGGATCGAAGAAGCCAAGATCGAGCGGGCACGCTTTGAGCTCGGGGACTTTGTGGCTGACGATGGGTTGGCGCTTCGGCTTGTGAGAGAACATGGGGCGGAGGTCTTTGTGTTCTCGGGTTCGCTCAACACGCTCGATATGGCTGGTGCCCAGGGCGTGCTCGATCGGTTCTGGTCGGCCCTTCGCGATGCTCAGCGTGGGACGCTGGTGTTCAACTTCTTGTCCGATCGCCATAACGCCCAGCGGACGCCGGCGTCGGCGCCCGCGGTGCGGTACGACCCATCGAAGATGCTCGACTGGGCGCTCGAGCGCACGCCGATCGTGCAGCTGCGCCACGACTACCTGCGTGGGCACGACGCGACGATCGTGATGGATGTGGCTCAGTAGACGGCGTGCTTAGAGGCGCTGTTGATCGGTGACTGTCCGATCGGTGATGAGCTTGCCGGTGTGCTTGGTGGCGGCGGGCTCGAAAAGTAAGACCGATGCGCCGTCTTTGGCGACGGGGTTGTGCTCCACGCCTCTGGGCACGATGTACATATCGCCCTTGTTGAGATGCACCGTATCGCGATCACGGAACTCGATGGAGAGTTGGCCCTCGAGGACGAGGAAGAGCTCGTCTTCGTGTTCATGGCTGTGCCAGACGAACTCGCCCTTGAGTTTGGCGAGCTTAATGTGCTGGCCGTTGAGCTCGGCGATGATCTTGGGTGTCCAGGTTTCATCGAAGAGGGCGAGTTTGTCCGTGAGGTTGATGATGTCATTCATTGGTGCAGGCTTCCTTTGATGAGTGTGTGTCAATCTACACTACGATAGTCGGCTTTGATCGTCGGCTAGAAAGGTACCGGACAACAAAGATGCTCGCGATGGCCACGGGGAACGCGAAGAGGATGGCGATCCCTGCTTGGTCGAGATCGAGGACGATCCATGCGATCGTGTAGAGGAGCCCGGCGAGGACGAAGGTCCAGCCCATGAAGCGTTGGAGCGTGCTTGAACTGGATTTCGAGCCGGATATGGAGCAGGGCTTGGAGCCACAGCCGCATTGGCTGGCGGATGCTTGGTTTTTCTTGGGCATGTAGTTGCCCATCACGATGAGCAAGAGCCCGATATTGACGCCGGCGATGCGTTGAACAAGGTTGCTGTCGAAGAAACCAAGTTCTTTGCCCAGCGTTGAAGTGATCGATCCGAGCCCGAGCAAGCTCGCCAGGATAATCGCAAAGAGGATCTCGTGGCGAGTCTTGGAGTTGAGCCAGTCCAGGTCGTTGCACTTGCGCAGGGCCAAGGCTTTGACAGCATTCCAGACGATCAGAAAGAAGAGCATCATCCCGAGCACGATCGCCGAGCCCTGAGGCTTCATCGGGATGAGTGCGAGGGAGACAAGGACGCACAGCGAGATGACAGTGCTGGCGACGATGGTTTGGGTCTTTGGGGTCATCATGACTGGGTCTCCGGCGAGGGGTGGTTTTTTTGGTCTGCGGTATCAGATGGTTTGTTGTCGGCGGGTGTTGGCTCGGCTGGCTTGATTTCGAGCCCAAAGACTTGGGCGAAGCCGAGCATGGCTTCTTCGAGCACGGACATCATCAGGTGGTAGGTGATGACGCGCCCTTCCTTGACGGGCTCGACGAGCCCGGCTTCACGCAGGACCGCGAAGTGGGCGGACATGGTGGGCTTGGAGACCGCGAAGTGGTCGGCGAGCTCGCCGGCCGTCATCGGTCGCTCGCGGAGCAGCCCGAGGACTTTTCGTCGGGTCGGGTCGGACAAGGCTTTGAAGACTTTGTTCATGTTCGTAATTTAGCCAAATATTTAAATATGTCAAGTGAAGTGCAGCCAAAAATGAAAAAACGCCCGTTTCGGGGCGTTGAGTGGTGTTTTTTGTGGATTCAGGATCGTCGCTACGGGGTTGGATCCGGGGGGTGGGCTTAGTCGTTTTCCCAGATATCCATGAAGCGATCCGAGCCCTGCTTGCGGATCGAGTTGTCCTCGAGGATCTCCTCGGTGGCCTCAAGGAGCTCTTCACGATCGAAGATCAGGGTCTCTTGGCCCTTGTCGTGGAAGCCAAACTCGAGGTAGTCCTCGTCGGAATCGCGGATGAGCTCGACGAGCTGGGCGAGCGAGTTGATGTCGGTGCCGTTGAGGGATTTGAGGGCGGGCTTGTAGCCCGAGTCGTAGCCCTTGGTGATCGGGTGGGGGAGGAAGGAGGAGACGAGCATGACGATCTCTTCGCCCTCTTCCTTGCGGACTTCCTCGACACGCAGGGCGGCGGGGTTGCCCTGCATGGCGAGGTACGGGGCGTAGAAGTTCATGAGGTGCTCGCGGCGAGCCGGCGAGAAGACCAACGGCCCGACGATGAAGTACTCGGGGTAGCCATCGCCGATCGCGGGCATCAGGTCATCGCGCGAGGCGGCCACGGGCATGTCGATATCGACCGAGCGTCCATCGCGCAGCACGGTCATGGGCACGGTGCCGTCCTCGGCGAGTTTGGGGATCATGTAGCCCCAGTTGAGGCGGAGGTTGTCGCCGATGGTGATCATGCCGGCGTTGTCGATGTCGTGATCGCCGATCTGATCGATCAGGTCCCAGGTCTCGAAGGTGTCGCCGAGCTCATCGTCTTCGTGGCCGGTGAACAGGATGCCGGTCTCATCGGAGTCGAGATCGAGCCAGTCGCGCAGGGCGGGGTTCTCGGCGGTCTGGAAGGTGGTTGTGAACATTTTGGGGCGTCCGTTGAACTCGCCGTCGTCGTCGATGTCTTCGAGGAAGGCGACGACTTCTTCGACGGGGATCAGGTACCCGATGTTGTCGGCGGATTCGACACCCGAGAAGACGACGCCGACGACCTGGTCATCCTGGACGACCGGGCCGCCCGAGTTGCCGTGGTTGAGCGCCGCGTCGACCTGAACACGCAGCCCGACGGTGTCCTGGGAGTATCCGATGAACTCGATACGGGAGACGACGCCCTCGGTCAGCGAGATCTGCTCGCCGCCCATGGGGAAGCCGATGGCTTGGACGGTCGAGCCGATCTTGGGGAGGGTCTCGTTGAGTGTCAGTGGCGGGTGGTTCTCATGGAACTCTTCGCGGTCTGATTCTTTTTTCAGCTCGATCACGGCCAGGTCGATGCCCTGGGCGATCCCGATGACCTGGGCGCGGATTTTGTCGGCCGAGTTTGGCGGCTGGACGAAGATCTGCGAGGCCATCTCGACCACATGGGCGTTGGTGAGGATGCGGTTGCCGTCGATCACAAAGCCTGTGCCGCTGATGTCGGAGGGGGACTGCTTGGTCCACGGTGATTCGTAGTCGGGAGCTCGGTAGGTGGTGAAGATCTTGACGACGGAGTCGCGGATCTGGACTTCGTCGTCGGCCGCCAGTGTGGTGGGGGCGAGGGTCGAGACCATCGCGATGGAGGCGGCGAGTGCGAATGATGGGATGTGCATGAAAGCTCCTTGAGGTGGTGAATGCCCGGATTGCGTGCAAGGGGGCCTTGCGGGGGCATGTATATAACGAATGGTGTCTCTATGATAGTATTGCATCGGGCGGATGGTTGCACGATGGTCAACGATGGTTGGCTCGGAAGAACAATACGGAGCGGAAGATGGCTGGTTCGGTCTTAAGTGTGGATACGCCGAGCGATTTTGAGCTCGCCCGCGATGTGTGCAGCTACGGCTACTTTGTGCTCATGCCCAACTACTGGGATGTGGGCAACCAGTCGCTGAGCCGGGTGCTTGAGTTCGACGCCCAGCCGAGCGCGTGTGTGATCGATCAACGAGACGATGGAAAGCTCCGTGTTCGTTTCGATCGTCGGCTCGATCGCAGCGAGCAGGGCCAGGCTCGCGCCCAGCTCACGCGGATGCTCAATCTCGATGTGTCCGCGGCTCAGATCCGGGCGTTCCACAAAGTTGATCCGCGCTGGAAGAAGTCGGGCAAGGGGCGGCTGTTCCGCTCGCCGACGCTGTTCGAGGATGTGATCAAAACGGTCACGAGTTGCAATGTGACCTGGCCGAGCACGGTGAACATGAATCGGCGGCTGTGCGAGGTGTGCGGGCGAAAGAGCGCATCCGGTGCATACTCGTTCCCGAGCGCGAAAAAACTCGCCCGGACACGGGTGGGCACGCTGCGGGGGCGGTGCCGGGTCGGGTATCGCGATCAGCGGATTGTGGACTTGGCCAAGCTCTTTGTCCGCGGGCATGTTGATGAGGCATGGCTGACCGATTCGGCGGTGAGCGACGACGAGGTGTTCAGGTTTTTGATTTCGTTGCCCGGGATCGGGCCGTACGCAGGCGGAAATATTCTGCAGCTGCTCGGGCGGTTTTCGCGTCTGGCGATCGACACCGAGACCATCCGCCACGGCAAGAGCGCTTTGGGCATGAGCGGAACCGATGGGCAGATCACCAAGGCCCTGCACAAGCACTACGAACCCTTCGGCGAGCACAAGTTCCGGAGTTATTGGTTCGAGATCTGGCAGCACTACGAGGCCAAAGCCGGGCCGTCGCCGAGTTGGGAGCGGGATCTGGTGAGCAAGGCCTTCACCGCTGCCAATCTATAGGTCAGGGGAATGCGCGAACCGGTGGACCCTGATCCATCGGCATTTGCGGCAATACCCAATGGCTGGCTTGCCGATGGCGACGGAGCGATCAGTTTTTTTGCCCAACACACGCACTGATTTATGGTGATTGCACTTTGGACAGACGATCACCCAATCGTTCGACTTTCGATTCGTCACGCATGGGCCTTGGCTGGAGTCGTTAGGTCTTGCAAAGCCGTCACATCCCAGAAGCCGGCCTTGAGTGCTTCGATCGCGTGCACGGCTTGAGCCGCGGCGGTCGCGGTGGTGATCATTGGGATGCCCAAACGCACAGCCGTGGCGCGGATGTTGCCCTCGTCAGTCTGCCAACCCGTGCGGGTGGGGGTGTTGATGACGAGCTGGATCTCGTTGTTCTGCATCAGATCGATGACATTGGGGCGGGCGCCCTCTTGGATTTTTTGCAATATCTTTGGTCGCAGCCCGTGCGTGGCGAGCAGTTCTCCCGTGCCTTTGGTGGTGAAGACCTTGAAGCCCATCGCCATCAGCGAGCGGACGATCGGGATCATGTCCTGGCGATCGCTCTCACGGACGGAGACGAACACGCCGCCCTCGGTGGGGAAGGATGTGCCCGCGCCGAGCATAGCTTTGAGGTAGGCGTTGGGCAGCGAGGCATCGACGCCCATGACCTCGCCGGTGGATCGCATCTCGGGACCGAGGACAAAGTCCACGCCGGGGAACTTCTGGAATGGGAACACTGGCGCTTTGACCGCGAAGAACCCGGCGTGGGGGACTTCATGGGCGTTCTGATCTTCAAGCGAAACACCCATCATCGATTTGGCGGCGATCGCGGCCCACTGCGTGCTCTTGGCCTTGCCCACATAGGGCACGGTGCGCGATGCGCGGGGGTTGACCTCGATGATGTAGACTTGGTCGTTCTTGAGGGCCATCTGGACATTCATGAGCCCGCACACGCCCAGCTCGGTCGCGAGCTTGCGGGCGGTCTCTTTGACCTCTTCGAGGATCGCGGGGCGGAGGTTGCAGGTCGGGATCATGCAGGTCGAATCGCCCGAGTGCACGCCGGCCTGCTCGATGTGCTCCATGACCGCGGCGACGAGCGCGGTGCCCTTGCCATCGGCATCAAAGTCCGCGACGACATCGACATCGAGCTCGATCGCGCCGTCGAGGAACTGATCGATCAAGATCGGCGCGTCGTCGAGCCCCGAAGCATCGACGGCTGTGGCCATGTAGTGACGCAATGCCTTTTCGTCGGGGCAGATCTCCATGCCCCGCCCGCCGAGGACATAGCTCGGGCGGACGAGCACCGGGTAGGTGATCCGCTCGGCGATCGTCACGGCTTCGTCGATCGAACGCGCGATGCCCGATGCGGGGCGCTTCAAATTGAGCTTGGTGAGCAACTGATCGAACCGGTCGCGGTCCTCGGCCCGGTCGATCGCGTCGAGTGTGGTCCCGATGATCGGCACGCCGGCCAGATCAAGCCCGTGGGCGAGGTTGAGCGGGGTTTGCCCGCCGAACTGGACGATGGTGCCCAGCAGGTTTGTGTCGAGTTTCTCAGTGACATTGAGCACATCTTCGAGCGTCAATGGTTCGAAGAAGAGCAGGTCGCTGGTGTCGTAGTCGGTCGAGACGGTCTCGGGGTTGGAGTTGATCATCACCGCGTCGTGCCCGAGTTCTTGGGCGGCGAAGGCGGCGTGGACGCAGCAATAGTCGAACTCGATGCCTTGGCCGATGCGGTTGGGGCCACCGCCGAGGATGATGACTTTTTGCTTCGGATCATTGTCTGCAAGCAGTCGTTCGCTCAGCTCGCACTCAGGCGCGATGGTAGTGGTGGAGCCGTCGTCGTTGACGCGGGTGGTGCCGTGCTCGAAGGTGGAGTAGTAGTAGGGGGTGATGGCTTCGAACTCGGCGGCGCAGGTATCGACGCACTTGAAGACCGCCTCGATGCCCTGCTGCTTGCGTTTGTTGCGGACGGCCAGAATACTCTCGGGGTTGATCTCGCCGAGGTACAGGTTCGCCAGCTGGGCATCGGCGTATCCGAGTTGTTTCGCGCGGGCCATGAGCTCTTTGGGCATCGCGTCGAGCGACTCCACCGCGGCCAGCTCGTCCTCGAACTCAACAAGCTCGTTGAACTGGTGGATCCAGAACGGGTCGATCTTGGTGAGCTGGCAGACTTTGTCTACACCCCAGCCCATCTTGAGCGCGTAGCGGATGAAGTGCATGCGACCTTGCGAGGGGACGCTGAGCTTTCGGCTCAGGGTGTCGTCGGCGATCGGCCATTCGATCAGTGAGCCGTCGGCGGCCCGCCCGTCCTTGGATTGCTTCGCCTGGAGCCACTTGTCGTTCTTGTCGAGCCCGAGCCCGAAGCGTTTGACATCCATCGAGCGGATGACCTTCTGGAAGGATTCCTTGAAGGTGCGTCCGATGGACATGGCCTCGCCGACGGATTTCATCTGGGTAGTGAGGGTCTCGTCGGCTTCGGGGAACTTCTCGAAGGTCCAGCGGGGCATCTTGGTGACGATGTAGTCGATCGAGGGCTCGAAGCACGCGCTGGTGTTGCCCGTGATGTCGTTGCGCAGCTCGTCGAGGGTGTAGCCGATCGCGAGTTTGGCGGCGATCTTGGCGATCGGGAATCCGGTGGCCTTGGATGCCAGGGCCGACGAACGCGAGACGCGCGGGTTCATCTCGATGACGACCATTTCGAAGGGCTTGTGCCCGTTTTCATCGGGTTTCGGATTCGGATTGATCGCGAACTGGACATTCGAGCCCCCGGTCTCAACCCCGACGCCGCGCATGATGGCCAGCGAGGCGTCTCGGAGGACCTGGTATTCTTTGTCGGTGAGCGTGAGGATCGGGGCGACGGTGATGGAGTCGCCCGTGTGCACACCCATGGCATCGATGTTCTCGATGCCGCAGACGATGACGCAGTTGTCGTTCTTGTCGCGGACGACCTCGAGCTCATATTCCTTCCATCCGATGAGCGATTTATCGACCTGGACCTGCCCGATCATCGACGCTCTGAGCCCGCGGTTGACGAGCTCTTCGTACTCGGCGTGGTTGTAGGCGATGCCGCCGCCCCAGCCCCCGAGGGTGAAGGCCGGCCTAATAATCGCGGGCAGCCCGATCTGCTTGAGAAACTCGCTGGCTTGCTCGAAGCTCTCGACGGTCTGTGATTCGGGGGTGGCGAGGTTGAGCTCATCGCAGATGTCGGCGAAGGTCTTGCGATCCTCGGCCTTGTGGATGACTTCGCGCGATGCGCCGATCATCTCGATGTCGTATTTTTCGAACACGCCCTGGTCGAAGAGCTCGCAGGCGCAGTTGAGCGCGGTCTGCCCGCCCAGCGTCGGGAGCACGGCGTCGATGGGGGTGCCCAGCTCGATCTCCTTGCGGATGATCTTCTCGACGGCTTCGGGCGTGATGGGCTCGATGTAGGTCCGATCGGCGAAGTCCGGGTCGGTCATGATCGTCGCGGGGTTGGAGTTGACGAGCACCACACGGTACCCCTCCGCCCGCAAGGCTTTACAGGCCTGGGCGCCGGAATAATCGAACTCACAGCCCTGTCCGATGACAATTGGGCCAGAACCGATGAGCAGGATCGTGGAAAGATCTTCGCGTCTGGGCATGAGCAGCGGGTCCCATATGTATTTTTGTCAGTGAGCCTAAACCGCTTGAGTCTATGCACTCTTTGGGCGAAAATCGGCAGATCGGACCCAATGTGGGATCATTCGGACGCTTTGTGCGGGCGGGTAGTTTGGGCGGGTGGTGAACCCCGGGGGTTTGAGGCCGTAGGATCATGGCCGGCGTACCAATCGCCGATTGAGAGAAGATAGACCAGCGCCGACACCCGGCCCGGTGACCGAGCTTGATGGAGAGCCTTGCATGTGTGGAATCGTCGCCTACATCGGAAAAAAGCCCGCCCAACAGCTGCTCCTTGAGGGGCTCAAGCGGATGGAGTATCGCGGGTATGACTCCGCCGGGATCGCGATGCTCGAGCCCAAGGGGCTACGGATCATCAAGGCGGTGGGGCGCGTCTCCAAGCTCGAAGCCAAAATCCACGACAAGGGTGACTTCATCGGCACCGTGGGCATCGCCCACACCCGCTGGGCCACCCACGGCAAGGTGACCCTGACCAACGCCCACCCGCACCAAGATCGGGATTATGGCATCTCGCTGGTGCACAACGGGATCATCGAGAACTACGCCTCGATCCGCAAGCTGCTGATCGAACGCGGCAACGAGTTCCACACCGAAACGGATACTGAGGTCCTCGGGATGCTGATCTCGCATTTCTATGACCCCGAGAGCGGGATGGACCTGGAGAAATCAGTCCAAGCCGCCCTTCGCGAGGTCCGCGGGGCGTACGCCATCGCGGTGATCTGCGCCAACGAGCCCGAAGTGATGGTTTGCGCCCGCAAGGGCTCGCCCTTGCTCGTGGGGATTGGATCGGGAGAGTACATCATCGCTTCGGACCCAGCCGCGATCGTGGCGCACACATCCACGGCCGTCACCCTCGATGACTACTCGGTCGTCCGCATCACACCCGATGGCTTCCGCACGACGACCGTGGATAACGAGGTGCTCACCCCCAAAGAAATGCAGCTCGAGATGGATCTTGAGCAGATCGAGCTCGGGTCGTATTCGCACTACATGCAAAAAGAGATCTTCGAACAGCCCGAAGCCCTGCGCACCTGCATGAAGGGTCGGCTCGACAAGAACGAAGGACGCATCGTGCTCGGGGGGCTCATGGGGCTCTCGAAGGAACTCGTCAAATCCAAGCGGATCATCCTCACCGCCCAGGGCACGGCCCTGCACAGCGCGATGATCGGCGAGTACCTGCTTGAAGACCTCGCCAAGATCCCGGCCGAGTGCCAGTATGCGTCGGAGTTCCGCTATCGCAATCCGATCATCGAGGACGGCTCCGTGGTCGTCGCGGTCTCGCAGTCCGGCGAAACCGCCGACACGCTCGCGGCTTTGCACGAAGCCAAGGACCGCGGGGCGCTCTCGCTGGGCGTGATCAATGTCGTGGGCTCGACGCTGGCGCGTGATACCGACGCGGGGGTCTACCTGCGTGTGGGCCCCGAGATCGGCGTGGCGAGCACGAAGGCCTTTACCGGGCAGGTCGCGGTGCTGACGATGATCTCGCTGTTTATGGCCCGGAGACGCATGATGTCGCCCGAAGCCTCCGAGCGACTGATGACTGAGTTCGCGACGATCCCCGACAAGATCGAGCAGGTGCTCGAAACCAACGACCGCATCAAGAGGATCACCGAGAAGTATGTCCACCGCGACAACTGGCTCTTCTTGGGGCGTGGGTACAACTATCCGACCGCGATGGAGGGGGCGCTCAAGCTCAAGGAGATCAGCTACATCCACGCCGAGGGCATGCCCGCGGCCGAGATGAAGCATGGCCCGATCGCGCTGATCGACGAGGGCATGCCCGTGGTGTTCATCGCTAACCAGGGCAACCAGTACGACAAGGTGATGAGCAACATCGAAGAGGTCCGCTCGCGTGGTGGCCATGTCATCGCGGTCGCGACCGAGGGCGACGAGCAGATCAAATCGGTCGCCGAGGATGTGCTCTATGTGCCGGCCGTCGAAGAATGCCTGAGCCCGATGCTCACGGTGGTGCCTTTGCAGTTGTTGGCGTACCACGCGGCGGTCTTGCGTGGGCACGATGTCGATAAGCCGAGGAACCTGGCGAAGTCGGTGACCGTAGAGTAATCCGTGAGACGGAAACGGCCGTGGTCGAAGAGGTCAAAGTATCGAACCGGCGAGACCGCTCTTAAGCGGTCGTCTACTAGTTCTTTTCGGTATTGGAAAATACTCAAAGCGACCTGCTTTTATGACTTAGGCGCAGCTATTTTGTGGATTGTGATGTATCCCAGTTTGGCACTCGTGCTCTATGGGCTCTACGACTTCCGGAATGACTACATGATTCCGCGTGACTATTTCAATGGCGGGTTTGTGGATCTCTATGAGGTTCGAGACTTGGCGGTGTATGTAACGCTCCCAGCTCTGCTAATAGGAAACTCGTTGTGCTGGTTTGGCAGACGGATGGTTGCCAAGTCAGTGCTCCCAGTACGGGGTCAACGCTGTTATCGCTGCTTTGGTGATCTCTCCGCCCGCCCACGCGATGACGACACCTGCCCCGAGTGCGGCGTACTTTCGCCCCGACGCGAATGCGTCCGCCTGTGGTGCAAGCTCCTGCGTTCGCGGTTCTGATTCTTATCGGACACGAACTGTTTTTTGATTTCCGGACCCCGGATACTTCAGTCGCCCGCTGATCCCGACGATATATCGGACACGACTGGAGTCCGATATGAGTGCCTTGCCCCTGCACAACCAATACAAGCACGCCCAAACGCAGGGTCGGGTGATCAACCGCCGACCGGTGGAGGTCTTGCCCAAGCCGGAGCTCTCGACGCAGCGCCTGGTGTTCCGGATGCTGATGCCCAACGACGAACCCGGGTTTGTCGAGGCGGTCAATCAGGGGCGATCGAATCTCCGCCGATGGATCCCGCTGACGCGTGCGGGTGAGTCCGATGCGCACTTCTTTGAGCGCACCATGACCAAGGCCCGCGTGCAAGATATCGCCGGCGTCGCTTGGCGACGAGCCGCGTTTATCGCCAGTGGGGCGGACGCTGGTCGGTTTGTCGGGCTGTTTAACCTGATTAAGATCGAGCGTGGGCTCGAATGGACCTGCGAGGCCAACTGGTGGGTCGATGCTCGGCTCAGTGGGCAAGGGCTCGCGAGCGAAGGTGTGCAAGGGATGGTGGACTTTGCGACCGCCGAGTATCCTTCGGGGCTTGGCATCCATCGCGTGCGGGCACAGATCTGCAAGGACAACCCGGGCTCGGTTCGGGTTGCGCAAAAATGCGGCTTCTCGCCCAACGGGCTCCGCGATGCGCTCGAGATCAACAAGGCGATCGTCATGCACGACGAGTACGAATGTTGGGCGAGCTGATCGAACCCTATCAAAAATCGAACACTTGAAGCGGGGCTTTGGCGGGCTCATTTAATTTTCAAAGTTATCAAGCGCGCCCAGCGTGAATTGTTCTTCTGCGCAGAATCGGCTGGTTTTCTTCTGTAAATCGCTGTTTCGCAGTTGTTTGCGACGATTGTTGTGTTCGATAGATCGCCCGAATTGCATGGTCCGCCACGCCGACAGAAGGGTCCGAAATTTGCCTTTTTTGCTCTCGCCCCTAGGGTATGAGTCCACGCAAAAACCGGATTGTCACGCGATCTCGATGGCTCGAATCAACCGTGGCAAGTCCTGACTCGAGGGCACCTTATGGCATCTGTCAGCTTTGATAACCGCACACTCTCAATCGACGGCAAGCGCGTCTGGCTCGTATCGGGTTCGATCCATTTCCAGCGGACACCCCGCTCAGAATGGGCCGCCCGGATCCACGCCGCCAAGCACGCCGGGCTCAACACCATCGAGACCCCCATCTTCTGGAACCTGATCGAGACCCGCCAGGGAGCGTACGACTTCAAAGACAACAACGACATCCGCCACTTTGTCGAGCTGATCGCCGAAGCGGGGATGTATTGCGTCCTGCGTGTTGGACCGTATGTGGGCGAGGGCTGGGACTTGGGCGGCTTGCCGACCTGGCTGCTCAATGTCAAGGACCTCGAAGTCCGCAAGCCGAATCAGCCGTATTTGCAAGCCGTGGGCAAGTACTTCAACGCGCTGGCCAAGAAGATCAAGGACCTGCAAGCCTCGACGACCAAGGGCGCGCCGATTGTGCTCATCCAGAACGAGGCCCACTGGAACTGCGGCGACGAGGTCGCCGCCAAGGGCTACCTGGGCGAGCTGGGACGCTACATGCGTGAAGCCGGGCTGACCGTACCCAAGATCAACTCCAATAACCTCTGGCAGGGCGTCGAGGGTGACATCGACGGCTGGACCGGCGAGGGCGATATGTTCGGCACCATGCGCCAGCTCAACGCCGTGCGCCCGGATCAGCCCGAGATCGTGATCGACTTCGGGCCCAAGTCGCGCCCGGTGTTCGCCCAGCCAACCCCTGAGCCCCTTGACGGGCTCGCGTATCAGCGTCAGCTCGCCGAGATCACCAGCGCGGGCGGGCAGTTCAACCTGAGCAACTTCTCCAGCGGGACCTCGACCGGCTTCTACAGCGCCATGGCACCCACCGGTGAGTTCACCGCCTATGGCCCGACCCAAGATGCGAATGCCATGCTCGACGAGCACGGGCGATTCTCCGATGTCCATCGCGGCGTGCGTCGTTTGACCATGTTCGCGTCGAGCTTCTCGCGCGTGCTGGCCCACACCGAGCAGGAAGACCCGCCGATCGTGATCGATCCGGCTTCGGACGAATCGTCGATCAACGGTCACATCGTCACGCACATGCGCGGCTCACAGGGCTCGATCATCTTTATCTTCTCGCCGCTCAAAGCCAAAGCCGGGACACTCAACCTGCTGCTGCCCGACGGCGCATCGCTGCCGGTGCGTTTGGGTCATCAGCGTGCGCACTGGTGCATGTTCGATGTCAACCTGTCTGCGCAGCACACGCTCGATTACACCAGCCTCAACACACTGACCGCGACGGACAACGCGTTGGTGGTCTTCGGAGCGGCCAACTCGATCGGCGAGGTTTCGATCAACGGGACCCCGATGGAGGTCGAGGTGCCCAAGGGGCGCAAGCCGTTGGTTGTGGATCACGAAGGCATGACTTTGATTGTCGTCTGTGACGAGATGGCCGACGAGACCTATATCCACGAGAACCATGTGTATGTCGGTGTCGGTGGTTTGACCCCCGACGGCGTGGCGATGGTCTCGCCCAACGGCAAGTCCCACACGCACATCGATCCCGAAGGCGTCGCCAAGACCCACAACACCAAGTGCATCGAGGGCTACCCCGACGAGACCCTCCCCAAGGTCAACATCGGCGGGTGGGAGAAGGCGATCCCCGAAGAGCACATCGATGGGCAGAGCCCACGCTATGCTCAGATCCCCGGGCCCGCGGATCTCTCGGTGCTCGGCACGCCCTACGGCTACGGCTGGTACAAGGTCGAGCTCAACAACTCGGCGACCAAGAAGCTCAAGGTGATGGCTCCAGAATCAAGCGACCGGGTCTCGGTCTTCCTCGATGGCGCTCATGTGGGCATCTTTGGTGCCGGCCCTGGTGCGGAAGATGTGCTGACGCTGCCGCTCAAGAAGGGCAACCAGGAACTCGTCATGTTGGCTGACAACATGGGGCGCGTGGATGCGGGCTCCGACATGACCGCCCACAAGGGTGTCTACGGGCACCTGATCGAAGAGGTACCATTCAAGGTCAGCAAGGGCGCGCTCGAGAACGGCGATCCGATCGAGATCCTCGGCTACCGCACCCCGGTCTTCGGGCTCCAGCGTGGCGATTCGACCCATCACGGGCGCATCACCTGGACCTTCAAGCACCTCAAGAAGTCATCGATCGTCGTCGATCTCCCCGCCTTCGGCGTGCGGACGATGGTGATCCTCAACGACGAGCCGATCCGTTTGTACGACGCCAACAAGCGTCAGCGCTTGGTGCTCGATCACGAGACGATCAACCGGGGGAACAACACGCTGCAGATCGCCTTCGAGAACAACGCGCTCTCTGATGATGGTGACGCGTATGTCGCCGCGGCCCTCAAGCTGATGAACGATCAGGGCGGGTTCTACGAGGCGTCCAACGCGATCACCGACAAGGTCGAGTGGTCCTTCGCCAAGTGGGAAGCACCCGCCGAGATCGATTTCGATAGCGTGAGCAAGTCCAAGCTGAGCAACACGGACACCCCGACCTGGTGGCGTTCGTCGTTCGACACGCCCGATGTCATGGTGGCGCTCAATCTCGACCTGGCCGGGATGACCAAGGGGCAGGTGTATGTCAACGGGCACGCGGCCGGTCGGTACTTTGTCGCGACCAGCGACGGCAAGGGCGTCGATGGCGTGCTCCCCCTGGCGATCCAGCGTGATTGGCTCAACACGGACGAGGAGAACACGCTGACGATCTTCGACGAGCACGGCGCTTCGCCGGCCAAGGCGAAGATCATCGTCGAGCGTTGCTGAGCCCGGTGCGTTGTTCAACCCATAGAAGATTTGTACAGAGCGTGTGAAACTGCGATTGTCCCCGGGCGATCGATGGTTTTTGCGTAGGCCTGTCGGTATGCTTGGGTATGAAAAGCACCCCGACCCCGTCGAGTCTCTCGCTCTGGCAGCAAGCCGCGTCATTCGCGGCTCGGGCGCATAACCACCAGCTCCGCAAGGACAAGAAGACGCCCTACATCGCCCATCCCTTCCGGGTCGCGATGGTCGTGAGCCATGTGTTCAAGTGTGATGACGAGGTCGCGATCTGCGCGGCTATTTTGCATGACACGATCGAGGACACACGCGTCGATTTCGACGCCATCGAGAAACGATTCGGGCGCGATGTCGCTGATTGTGTCGCGGTGCTCACCAAGAACATGCTCCTGCGTGAAGCCCAGCGCGAGGCCGACTACGACCAGCGCCTGGCCGACGGCCCGTGGCAGGGGCGATTGGTCAAGCTGGCGGATGTCTACGACAACGGGCTCGATATCCCGCGTGATTCGATGAAGAAGAAATGCACCGAACGCTGCAAACGGGCGCTCGCACTCACCGAGGGTGATCTGGACAACGAGACCATCGTCCGGGCACGGGCAGCCGTCGAGTGCGTGCTCTGCGAGCTCTGCGGCTAACTCCAACATGTATGTACATGGATCACTCGGGCCCGCTGGAGTTACGCTGCTGGATGATCAGCATCGCCCTCTGGGCCTTGTTCTTGGCGAGCTCGACGCGGATGGTTTCGAGCTCGGTGCGCAGGTGATCGATGCGCTGGGCGATCAGCTTCGATTCATCAAGGCTCTTGGCGTTGGTTCGTCGATCTTCAAGCACTTTGGCCTCGGCTTCGATCGAATCTTGTTGCTTGGTCAGGCGTTTGGTGCTCTCGTCGTAGCGTTGGATCTGGATCTCGACCAAGCGGGTGTGGATCAGATCGCGCGAGCTCCACAGGTTCGTCCTGCGGAACCGACCCTGCCCGGAGCGCACGAGCTGCTGGGCCCCGGCGACCATCGCGGGAACGAGCCGATTGCTGCCCCGGCGGGGATCGGGGGTGGTGTCCTCGGGGAAAGCCGCGGCGATCCATTGATCTTCGTTGATCGCTGAGCCATTGGTCGATGTCTTGATGTATGCGATCCCCAGGCGATCCCAGCGCAGCTCGATGGCACGCTGGGCGACGATCGGGTCGAGCCTCGCGGCCCCGGCGAGCTGGGTGAATGCGCCCAGCGGGAGCTGCATCTCGAGTGTGTGCACGCCGCGCAAAATCGTGACGGGGAGCAAGTCCCCGGGCTCGCGGCTCAAGATATGCGCCCGCAGATCGGTCTCCGTCGTCACGGGCTGATCGCCGACCATGGTGATCGTGTCGCCGGGCACCAGCATGGCGCTGGCGGGGAAGCGTGGATCGTTGGCGATGGGCACGACCTCGACGCCGTCGGGGCGCGGGTCGCCAAAGGACACCCCGAGCCCGCCCTTGGGGTGCGAGGCGAACCGCGTGAGGCAGGCCATGTTGAGCCGGGCGCGTTGCTCGGGGCTCAGGTCAGGATCGCCGATGAATCGCTCAAGGTCGCTGAGTGTGATGAGCTGGTCGGAGTCGATCAGATCGATCAGCGCGACATCGCGTTCTTGCCACGACTCGCTATCGAGCTGGTCGATCAGCGCACTGGTTTTATCCTGGGCAAGGCTCACAGTGCATGCGCACGCGAGTGCGACGAGTGAACAGATCAGCTTGGGGGATCGGATGGTCATCTGCAATACTCTACCCGATCGGGGGTGATCCGGTTCCAGATTTAGGCGGATTCGAGCGAGGCGAGCAGCTGGGACTGGTGCTCGTCGAGCCAGGCGGCTTTGCGGGCGACGGCCGTGAGCATGGACATGGACTGCTCGAGGGCCGATTGATCAGCCATGCCATCAGTCGGCAGCAGGGCGAGGGCTTCGTCGATCATCACCGCGGGCATCAGCCCCAGGCACAGCTTGGCGGGGCAGGTCGGTCCTGGCTGGTCACGGTAGCCCCGCCAGAAGGCAGCGAGGGCATCGAGCGCGGGCGATGGATCGCAGGTCATCGCGGTCTGCCCCGGCGAAGGTGCTTTGAGCGAGAAGTGGATAAGCGCCTGGGAGATCTCGCGGGGGCGCGAGCCGGAGCGTGTGTTGTCAAAGTCGCACGCGGCCACAATGTGTCGATCACGGTAGATCATGTTGCCCGGGTGCCAGTCGCCGTGGACGATGGCGGGGGCTTGGGCGTTGGCGTCGCTGAGCTCGCAGCCGAAGGTCAGCAGGCGGGCGAGCTCGTCGCGGAGCTTGGGATCCATCCCGGCGCACACGGGGCTCTGAAGCACAGGCAATCGTCCGATGTCGATCGTGGTGGGTTCGACGGGGGCTTCGAAGCTGATGTTCTGGGCGGTGAGCGTATCGAGGATCGTGTGGAGCTCGCCGAGCAATGCGCCGGCTTGCTGGGCGTGGGGAATCAGGAACTCCGGCGTGTGGGCGTATCGACTGCCCTCGATGAAGACAAAGAGCTCGTAGGCTTGGTCCTCGAACTGGACCATCGAGTTGTGTTCGTCCTTGGTGCCCAGCAGCGGGGGGATGCACAGGCCGCGCTCGAGGCACGCGAGCATGATCTCGTGCGAGAAGGCGACGACGGCTGGGATATCGAGCCCGCGGGCCCGGCGTTTGAGCAGCAGCTTGCCGCGATCGCACTCGACGATTGTTTTGGGCGAGTACAACGACCCCTCGGCCAGCTCGTGGATCGCGTGGACGGTGCCGATGTCGTAGTGGGCGAGCACCGCGTCGATCTCACGCTGGCTGAGTTGTTGGCGTGATGACATCGGTTGATTCTCAGTTGACTGCGGCGGTTGGCTTACTCAGCGTTCTGGACCTGCTCTTTGATCCGGTCGATCGCGCCCTTGATTTCGACGATCAGTCGGCTCATCTGCGCGTCGGGGCTCTTGCTGGCGATGGTGTTGGCCTCGCGCAAGAGTTCCTGGGCAAGGAAGTCCATCGTGCGACCGATCGGGCGGGTGCTGTCATCAGCGAGCAGGTCCTTGAAGTGGATTAGGTGCTCGCTCAGGCGGGCGATCTCCTCGGCGATGTCCGTTTTCTCAGCGTACACCGCGATCTCGCGGACGAGGTCGATCTGATCGATGTCGGTGCCCGCGTCGGAGACCAGCGATTCCATGCGCGACTTGAGCCGGGCCTGGTAGTCGGCGATGACCTTGGGGGCGAATGCAGTGATCTGCTCAAGCCGATCGGCGATGATGTCCAAATGCCCGGCGAGGTCATCGTGGAGCGCGATGCCCTCGCGGGTGCGCATGGCGACGAGGTGCTCGAGGGCGAGCTTGATCAGCGGTGTGATGGCCTTGCGGGCGTTGCCCAGGCGCGACTCGCCGTCGCTTGGGGGGCAGATCACGCCGGGGAGATTGACGAGGCTGGCGACATCGACGGTTTCGATTGGAGCGCCGATCGCGTCGGCGATCTGCTGGGCGTACTTGCGCAGCGCTGGTGCGTTGATCTCTTGGGCGGCGCCCTCGTCGGTGTCGGTGCAGTTGATGGTGACGGTGACGGACCCACGCGAGATGACGCCGCGGACGATTTGCTCGATCTCGGGTTCGAGCGACGCGAGCCGATCCGGGATGCGGATGGAGGTCTTGAGGAACTTGTTGTTGACGGATCGAACCTCGACGCTGTAGATCGAGCCTTGCTGGTTGCTCGATGCGTCTCCAAAACCGGTCATGCTACGAATCACAGGCGTACTCCAGGGTGCAGGTTGGCGTCGGTGGGGGCTGATCGGTGTTAATCGTCGCCGGCTGGGATGTCGGTCGGGATCACTTCTTCGATGGCCTCTGTGGCATCATCGATCACATCGTCGCCGGCTTCTTCGATTGTGTCGACTGCGGAGTCCACAGCATCCTCGGCCCCTTCGATTGCTGAATCGACAGCCGAGTCAGCATCAGTTGTGCCTGTGTCTGAGGCATCATCGGGTGCGTCAACGGGTACATCAACCGGAGCCACGATCGACGGCGCGACTGGCGCGGTCGGTGCTGGTGGTCTGGTGATGAAGTTGAGCGCGATCGCGAAGCCCAGGAAGAGCAGGAAGATCCCGATGGTTGCGTAGGTGAGCATGTCGCCGGTCTTGGTGCCGAAGGCGGTCTGGCCCGCGCCACCTCCACCGCCGCCGCCAGAACCGAACGCGCCGCTGAGCCCGCCGCCTTGCGGGCGTTGGATCAGCACGATCAGGATCATAAACACCGACACGGCGACGAAGCCCGCGATGAGCAGGTTGACCACGATTGGGCTCATGACACCGAGCGTGGGCACGATGGTGAGCGTCGAGATGGAATCGGTGAATGAAGCGGGAATGGGCACGCGTTGCTCCAGTGGGCACAAGCAGTTGGGACAAGTCTTCACGGCGCGATCCGTCGGGCGGACGCGGTGGGAAGTCTAGGCGCACTCGATCAACGCTTCAGCCTTGTCAGCAATGCGGGAGTTCAATCAATACCCGAACAGGGCAGGTTTCTGATGATGATCTGGGCGATGTGGGCGGCTTAGCCCACCAGCGTCGCGGCCCGGGCATTGGCGGCTTCGATGATCGCGCCGAAGTCACTGGCAACCAGCGAAGCCCCGCCGATGAGCCCGCCGTCGATGTCGGGCATGGCGAGGAGTTCGCCAGCGTTGGCGGGCTTCATGGACCCGCCGTAGATAATGCGGATCGCGTCGGCGCTGTCCTGGTCGTACATATTGGCGATCAGCTCACGGATCGCGTGGTGGGCGTCCTGAGCGTCGTCGGGGGTGGCGGTCTTGCCGGTGCCGATGGCCCAGACGGGCTCGTAGGCGATCACGAGTTTGCTCAGGTCACTCTTGGCGACCCCGTCGAGCCCGCTGCGGATCTGTGCCTCGTTGACGCTGTCGGTCTTGCCATGCTCGCGCTGGTCGAGGGTCTCGCCGATGCAGAGGACGGCGATCAGCCCGGCATCGAGGGCGGCTCTGGTTTTCTGGTTGATCAGATCGTTGGATTCATGGAGCACATGGCGGCGTTCCGAGTGTCCGGTAAGCACGGTGGTCGTGCCGCAATCTTTGAGCATGTCGGTAGAGATCTCGCCGGTATACGCCCCGTTGGATTCATGGTAGAGGTCCTGAGCACCGACTTGAACGCTTGAGCCATTGGTCAGGGAGCTGATCTCGCGGAGGTACACGAACGGCGGGTACACCGCGACATCCACGGCTGATGATCCGAGCCCATCCACAATCGAGCGGATCAAGGCGGCGCCATCGCTGGCGTTGGTGTTCATCTTCCAGTTGCCGCCGACGAATGGGGTGCGTGGGGTGTTCTTGGTGCTCATGGTTCGACTCCGTGTGGTGGTTGGCCTGGTTGAGGCTCGTCTATATGTTGTTCTTGGCAGTGGCTGTCGATTCGGCTTCGTCATCCTTGGGCTTCTTCTTGTTCTTGCCCGCGCACTGCTCGTTGATCTGGGATTGGCGGGCGATCTTGATGCCGTAGACGCCGATGTAGGACGCGAGCATGATCACCAAGGCGTAGATGAGGCGACCACGGAAGTAGCTGAGCATCACGCCCAGGATGCAAAAGACCAGCCCGATCCCGTAGAGCGAGAAGACCGCGCCCTTAACGCCCAAGGCTCGCTTGAGCATGTGGTGGAGGTGATCGGCATCGGCGTCGGACATCTTCTTGCCCGCGAGCTTGCGACGGATGATGGCCAGCGCGGTGTCGATGATGGGGATTGCGTAGATCGTGAGCCCCGCGATAACGAGGGCGGTCTTGCCCGTGTCGCCCAGCGAGAGGATCATCACGGCGCTGCAATAGCCCAGCAGCAGCGAGCCTGTATCGCCCAGGAAGATCGACGCGGGATTGAAGTTATGAGGCAAGAACCCGAGGCAGGCGCCAAGCACCGCGAGCCCGAAGATAATGCGTGGGGCATCGAACACTCCGTCGTCCATCACGGCCATGGTCAGTGCGATGGCCAGCAATCCCATCATGGCGATCGATGTGACGCCCGTGAGCAAGCCGTCGAGCCCGTCGATGAAGTTCGACGCGTTGCAAGCGCCGAGCACGAAGATCGCGATGATCGCGGTGCCCGACCAGTAGATCAGGTCGAGCTCGATGCTTGAACCGAAGCCCGGAATCTCGAGCGGGAGCGGAATCTGGTAGATCAGGTCCGGGTTATCGAGCGCCCAGCCGAGCGTCGGCTTGAGCACGCCGGCGGCTACATTGATCCCGACATTACCCAACGCCAGTGCAGCCGCGGCCACGAGCTGCCCGCCGAGCTTGACGCGCGGCGGGATCCCGGTGATATCGTCGAGCAGCCCGACAAGCACGATCGAGGTCATCCCGAACGCGATCCAGAGCGGCACGATCGGGTTGTACATCCCGTCGGTCATGTGCTCGGTGCTCATCGGGTGGTATTCGATGATGCCATCGTAATCCGAGGCGATATAGCTAAACACCAACGCGGCCATGATCCCGAGATAGACCGCGACCCCACCCAGATAGGCGATTGGCATCTTGTGGATTTTGCGGGCCTCGGACGGATGGTCCACGATCCCGTTGGCCACCGCAAGCTTGCGGACCAGCGGCGTGACGAGCACCGTGACCAAGAACGCGACGGCAAAGACCAAAATATAACCTGAAAGAATATCGAGATGGTTGATCGCGCCCTGAGCAAAGTCGGAGCCCATATTGGAATCTGAGAGGGTGGTCCGCGCCTGGCTGGCGAGTTCGTCGCCCAATCCAAGCGGGGCCGTCGGATCGAATGTATTGAGCTCTCCGGCTTGCATCAGCATGCGGCACCGCCTTGCGATGAACGCGGCGTTGAATGTGAACCGGTGCGGATCTCGTCGCCCCGGATCTCATCGGCGAGGTCATGGATCGTGGTGAGCAGGTCGAGCTTGGGCTCGAAACCCACGGCCGCTTTGATCCGATCAAGATTTGGTTTGCGATGACGAAGATCCTCGAAGCCCGCGGGGTACGCGTCGCCGTAGGGGACCAACTCGATGGTGGAGGGCGAGCCCAAGGCTTGGATGACCGTGTGGGCGAGGTCGAGGATGGTCTGGGGTCGATCGGACCCAACATTGAACACCCGTCCGTGGCACTGGGGGCTGGGGATCATCTCTGGGAGGATCTTGATCACATCGCGGACATCGCAGAAGCAGCGCGACTGGGAGCCATCGCCGAAGACGCGCAAGGGCTTGCCAGTAAGTGCGGCTTGGACAAAGCGTGGCAGGACCATGCCGTAGCGCCCGATCTGGCGTGGGCCCACGGTGTTGAAGAATCGACAGATCACGGTGGGGAGCTGGTGCTGCTTCCAGTACGCGATGGCGAGGTGCTCGTCGATGGCTTTGGCGTGGGCGTAAGACCAACGGGTCATGGTGGTGGGCCCAAAGTGCAGGTCGTCGTCTTCCGAGAAGACCCCCGTGTTGGGCTTGCCGTAGACCTCGGAGGAGGAAGCGATCAGCGTCGGCGGACGGCCGTTTTCCTTGGCATACTCGAAGAGCGCGTCGGTCTCTTGGATGTTGGCTTTGATGGATTCGATAGGATGGTCGAGCACCAGCTCAACCCCGACAGCCGCGGCGAGGTGGTAGATGGCGTCGAAGGGTTGAGTATCGTCGAGCGTCTCAAGCCCGGGTTCAACATCGGCTTCGATGAACTCGACGGAATCGATCACTGTGTCGAGGTTGGAGAGCCGCCCGGTGGATAGATTATCGATGATGGTGACGCGGCAATGTTGAGCGAGCAGGTGCTCGACGAGGTGCGAGCCAATAAACCCCGCGCCCCCAGTGACAAGCACACGCTTTTTTGGGCGTGTGCTTGAGGGAGTGTTGTGGGTTGTGTCGGCCACCTGAGCGTGCTCCAGAGATCAGACGGCGTGTTCTGGGTCGCCCGCGTGGTACTTGTGTGATGTCTGGATGTTGCGACGCATGTATCCGCCCGCGGTGCCTTGGACGCGGTTGACAAGCACGCCGAGGAACTCGGAGCGGTGATCGCTCAGCTCATTCTTGAGCCGGGCGACTTGCCCACGCTTCTCGGCCATCGCCCGCACGACGAGCATCGTCGCATCGACCTGGCTTGCGAGGGTCAAGGCGTCGCCGGCGACGATCGCCGGGGCGACATCCAGGATGACGACATCGTACGAGGCCGATGATTCGGCGAGGACTTTGCCCAGCAGCTCGGTGCCCAATCGCTCGACCACACGCAGATTGCGTGCACCCGCCGCGAGCACATCGGGGCCCTTGTCGGTCGTTTTCTGGATGCAATCGGCGAGTGTTTTTTCGCCCGCGAGCACTTCAGCAAGCCCCGGGTTATCCAGGAGCCCGAACGCGGTGTGGATCTTGGCTCGGCGGAAGTTGGTATCGATCAGCAGCGTCTTCTTGCCCGAGGCTTCGCACGCCTGGGCGAGGTTGCTGGCGACACTTGTCGCACCCGAGCCGGGCATCGCACCCGCGACGAGCAGCGTCCGGTGCCCATTGGCACCCATTTTCTTGGTGATTTTGGTCCGCAGCTGGCGATAGTGCTCAGCGAGCACCGAGTTGGGGCTGTCCATGAACAGGGTCTGGAGCGAGCTGTGGGCTGAGGGGTCTTCTTCGGCGTCGGGTATAATGCCCAGGATCGGGGTGCGTGGGATCATGGCGATGTCCGCAGCGCTCTTGATCCGCTGGTCAAGAATCTCGAAGATCACAATGATGCCCGCCGTGAGCCCGGTGATAAGGAATACACCCAACGGTACCATGATGTAGATAATCGGGAATGCGGGGCGATCGGGGATGTTTTCCGACTTGGTCACGGTGATGCGGTCGGCAGAATCAAGCCGGGCCGCGACGCTGAGTTGTGCAAGCTGCGAGTCCTGCTCCGAGCGGAGATTGAGAGTATTTTCGATTTGGCGGTTAATCTCGTCAATCTCTTCGGTGGTCTGCGTGAGCTTATTGAGCTTGGCCAGGAGTTCCTCTTGGGTGGTGGTGAGGTCAGCAATTTGGGCCTGGAGCTGACTCAGCGCGGTGCGTGTGGAGTCAACGCGTGTGTTGAAGGCTTCGAGGAGCAGACGCTCGCGGGTTTCTGCAATTTCTCGCTCAGTCGCTTCGAGCTGCTGGAGTGTTAATTTATAAGTCCGGTGATCTGGCAGGATCCCTGCGGCCTGAAGCGACGAGAGGCTTGTCTTGAGGTCCCCGATCCGCTGGAGCATGTTCAGGATGATGGGATGAGCCTCGACACGGTCACGCAGGGTCGGATCGTACTGGATGGGGGTGTTGCGTTGGAGCTGGGCCTCGTCATTGGCCAGGCGGACTTGGTGCGCTTCGATGAGCTGCTGGTTGTTGATAATCTGGGCGTTGACCAGCTGGAGCATTTCCGCTTCGGCGGATTTATCGGCGCTGATGGTGCCAAGGCGGTTTTCTTCGACGAGCCGGTTCTTACGGGCGTTGAGTTCAATCAGCACCGCTTCGGATTCGGAGATCGATTTACGGATCGCCTCTTTACGCTTGGTGATACCCGAGCTGGTGTCCGAGCTGAGTATGCGTATGTAGTTCTCTTTGATCAGACGGAGGAGCCCGGCGGCATCGTTGCGATCGCGGACCTGCACCGATATCTGGATCAGGTAGGTCTTGGGGATCGCATAGGCTTTGATGGTCTTCTCAAGTTCCTTCGTGGCTTCGATGATATCGAGCCGACTGTTCCGCGAGTATTGCTTGTACCACTTGGGGGCTTCGAACTCAAGCCGAGAGTCGGCGAGCACCGCGTTGATGACATTCTCACCCTTGATCTTCTGGACCTGGGTACCCATGAAGCGTGCCATTTCGTCTTCGTCGATCGTGTCCACGCTAATTGCGCTGGATTCAGTTTCTACCGGAGAACATTGGAGCAGTACCGTGGATTTGTACCCGGGGGCAACATAGAGGAAGAAGTAGTGTGAACCCACCCCAACAAAGAGCCCCAGAACGACCGCGCCGACGAGCACAAACTTGTACTTCTGAAGCAGCTTGAGCGGATCAAAGACCACACCCCCCGCTTGTGGGGCTTGTGGAGCGGACCCCGCGCGTTGGGGGCCGGCTGGGCGACTGGGTTGCTGGTTGCTCATTTCACTGCTCCATCATGCTTCCATTGTGCCCGGGCCCGTCCGATAGGGTGAGGATCGGTCCCGAAACGCGTTGGCTGTGCGCATCATCTATTCATCGTCGGTTTGATCAGCCTTCGGCTGAGTTGATTTCTTGCTCGAAGTCCGCAATATCGATTTCGAGGGGAGGATATGCCGTCGGGGAGGCCCGCAGCGTGGATTGTGCGTCATTGAGTCTCGAACGGGCTTCGATCATGTTGCCCCGTGCAAGCTCAAGCTTGCCCGAGGTCAGAATCATCGAGACCCGGGCTGGGATGCTCTTAATAAGCACCGCGCCCGCATCGATCATCTGCTGGGCCTCATCGTATCGATTGAGCCTGATGTAGATGCCGGCCATGGTTTCATACGCTTCACTCCGCGCGATGTTCTCACCGATCGCTCTTTCGCCATACACGAGCGCATCTTCCACGCGATCGAGCTTGGTCGAGAGGGTGTAGGCGAGGTTATTGTTCATCTCCCAGTCGTCCGAGAACAGCTCGATCCCCGCGGTCCAAACCGCAGCGGCCTGCTCAAAGTCCCCCTGGTCGAAGAGCGTCGAGCCCAGCGTGCGGAAAGCACGGACCTGCACGGCCGGCTCGTTGGAATAGCCCTGCAGGCGCTCGAGGATCTCGGTCACGCGTGACGAGTTCTCACCCTGAAGGGCCAGGTGCTTGGCGATAAACAGATCGATCCAGGCGTGGATATCCTGATTCGCGTTCCGGCGTTTGAGCGCTTCGAGGTACTTGACCTGATCCTGTGTGGGCTTGCCCTCGAAGTAGCGAGAGAGGTTGCCCGACCAGGTGACCAGGTCTTGGTTGTCATCGACCGAGAGGTCGAAGGCTTTGGTGAGTTGCTGCTGGGCGAAGTCATCGCGTCCGCGTGCCTGGAGCACCAACGCCTGAGCCGCGAGCAGGCCCGCGCTCTGGTTGATGTCCCCGACCATGTTGGTGAGCTCAGTGATCACCGCATTGGCTTCCTGGGCGTTGGGGGGGGTCATGCGCACGAGCATGTCGATATAGACGGCGCCGTCGTTGATCGAGCGCCGGGTATTCCACGCCATCTCGTACATCTCGGCGGCTCGTGACCAGTCCTTGCGTGACGCGAAGAGCCCGCCGATGCGTGTCATCAGCCCGGCGTCATCGGGGCGCTGGGCGACCACCTCGCGGGCGACATCGAGTGCTTGGCCGCCGCGGTTTGGATCGGTGAGCATCTCGTTGAGCACCGAGTAGATAATCGAATCGAGGTATGGGTTGAGCTTGATCGCGGTTCTCAGGTCCTTGAGCGCGTCTTCCTTGCGGTCAGCGGAGAAGTACGCCGCGGACCGAACGCGGTACGCGCGGTAGTTGGTCGGATCAAGATTGATCGCTCTGCTGATGTCGGAGAGCAGATCGTCCATCTGGGCCGGATCGCCCACCATGAACTCGGCGCGGGTGATATAGACCGACGCGTCGTTGGGGTAGAGCGCCACCGCCTGATTGAGGATGTCGTTGGCCTTGGCGGGATCATTGAGCCCGCGTGCGATGCTCGCGGCCTGGAACATGATCGACATCGACTTGCGTCTGTCCTCGGGGAGCTGATTGTAGATATCCTGGGCATCTTGGAATCGCTCGAGCATCAGGTACGCCTGGAGCAGGCGAGGGCGGACCGAGAAATCGGTGTCCGCGCCGTTATCGACGACCGCTTTGTAGTTCTTGATTGCCTCGCTCGAGTTGTTGATCCGCAGGTACAGATCGCCCAGGAGCTTCGAGCCCAGCATGGTCTCGGGGGTCTGGCGTTCGATCGCCTGCGACGCGGCGGCAATCGCCAGGTCCGGGCGTCCACGCTCGAGCATGAACTCGGCGTTGGCGATGTATGGCTCGGCGCCCACTGGGGCGGGGAGCTTTGCGATGTGCTTGGCGAAGGCCTCGTTGGCGAGAATCAGCCCGTCCTTGCCTTCGTAGGTGCCCTGGCTGGCGTACCAAGCGGCATCGAGCTTGGCGAACTCCAGCTCATTGGCGGATGCCTGGAGCGCGTCGATGGTCTCGCGGGCCTTGTCCCACTGGCGCGTCGCGTTGTAGAGACGCCCGAGCTGGAAGCGGTTGTCGATGTTCGATGGGTTGAGCTCAAGCATCTTCTCGCGTTGGCGGATCGCGAACTCTTGACCCTGTGTACCGCCGTAGAGGGATTCGAGGTTGAGCCACAGGTTCATGAACATCGGATTGATCGAGCCGTAGCGCTGCATACGCCGCGCGACATTGAGTGCGTTCTCGTACTGCCCATCGCGGACGAGTGTGAGCAGGTACTCGGTGATCGTCGTGTCGCGGTTGGGGCTGATGGCCAATGATCGCTCGAAGGACTGGATCGCTCTGGGGATATCGCCCGTCTGGCGCTCAAGGATCGCGAGCATGTGGAAGATCGAAGAGTCCGCCGTGCCTGAGGCGGCCGCCTGCTTGAGCAGCTCGACGGCCTGATTGATATCGCCCTCTGCGTTGGCGATCCGTGCGCGGAAGCTGAGCACCTCGACCGGGCTGAGCCCCGGGCGCTGGGTGATCGCGCGGGCGCCGTCGAGATCGCCCGTGGCGAGCATCTGGAGGAAGGTCATCTCGATCACCTGATCGTTGTCCGGTGCGATTTTGTTGAGCTCGACGAGCGTCTCGCGGAGGATCTCGGGGCGATCCTTCTCGCCCGCGACGCGTGCGATCGAGAGCAGCTTGCTGACCTCGTCGGCGCTCGAGAGGCGGATCGACGCGATCAGGATATCGACCGGGTCGTCGGAGCTTGTCGCCTGGATCATCCGGGCGATGGCCTCGCTGTCGGGGTGGATATCGATGCACTGCTCGAGCACGGCCCGGGCACCCACGACATCCTGGCTGTCGAGGAGCAAGCCCGCGAGTTCTTGGGCGATGCGTGGGTCGTAGTTGTACTCTTCGATGGAATCACGCAGCATCTGGATCGCCCCGGCGTAATCGCCCGGGACCTCAGCGCTGCCGATACGGACCCGGCGGGCTTCGAAAATCTTGGCGAGGACCGGGTCCTCGATCAGGTCGGGGTTCAGCAGCTGGTTCACGCCGCTGAGCCCTTTCTCGGCGATCTCAAGCCCGGGGCTGTACTCGAGGATGCTGGTGTACAACTCCGCCGCGGCTTGGTAGTCCTTGAGCTGGATATGGATCGTGGCGAGCGTGAGCATCGCCTGGAGCTTGCGGCTGGTGCCGTCAAGCGGGATCATGAGCATGAACGCGTCGCGGGCGACGCCGTACTGCTCGAGCTCTACAGCGACGACCGCTTCGTACCACAGCCCTTCGGGCTGCTCACGGTTCGTCAGCTCGTTGAAGCGTTTGAACTTGCGGAATGCTTCCTCGAGATTGCCCTTGGCGCGGGCGATGTTCCCGTCGAGCATGATCAGGCGGAGGTCATCGTCGGTCACCGAGCCGGCGTACTTGTCTCGGCTGGCGACGGCGGTCGCGATCGCGGCATCAACCACGCTCTGGTCCGCGTCTGTCTGGCTGGCCGCGGTGATGGCTTGTTGGGTCTGGATCTTTGCTTTGGAGAGCATGGCCTCGCGCTGGGCGTCGAACTGGCGGAACCCCTGGTAGCTCAATGCCTTGGGCTCGAGGTCCTCGATCTGTGAGTACCACCCAACCGCTTCGTCCTCATCGCCCGCATCATTGGCCACACGCCCCGCCAGGAGGAGGAGCTCGGCGTTGTCTTTCTGTGAATCGATCATCAGATCGATCATCGGGCGAGATTTGGCGAACCGGGCCTGAGGGGTGATGATGCTCTCGAGGCGCAGGTATCGTCTGACGAGGTCGATCGTGAGCTGGTCGCTCGCGGGGCCGGCGAGCATCTCCCCGATCGAGTTCAGGTCGTCGATGTATTTGCCTTGGTTCTCATTGAGCGCAGCCCGTTGCTGGTTCTTTGGTGTGGAGTCCACGATCTGGATCTGGTCGATATTGGCTTGCAGATAGACCCGGTGGATCAGTAGTTCCATGGTCTGGGGGTGCTCGGCCAGGTACGCGTTGACCATTTCGAGCCCCTCTTGGAGCGGGGCCAGACGCTTCTGGGTCTGGATCTCGGACGCGTTGTGATTGGCGACGAAACTCTTGAGATTGATCAACCCAATCATCGACTCGACATCGTCTGGGTCGGCCATGAGGGCGCGTTCGAGATCATTGATCCCCAAGGTCTCTTGGTCCTCGGAGAGCAGCTCGTCGCGGCGGGAGATCTCCATGATGGTCAGCCCGCGATAGCGCTTGAGCCGTTCCCATTCGCTGACATTTTCCGGATCGTCACGGAAGAACGCGAGGGCGACATTGGAGTCTTCGATAATCGTATCGGCGAGCCCGCGGGAGTACCTGGTGTGCAACATTTCCATGCGGATTTTGAGGTAGCGTTCGTGGGCATCGATGTCGTTGCGGAGGATGGTCGCGGTCCGCTTGATCGAGCCGAGGTAGTCGCCGGCGAATCGTTGACGGTAGAGCGTCTCGGTCTCGGGCGTGGTGTGCTCGAGCGCGTCAACCCAGTTGTGCAGGTTCTCGACATTGGTCGAGTCCTTGTTGACCGCTTTGGAATACGCGAGCACCGCGCTCTTGTAATCGCCTTCAGCCATGAACTGATCGCCGCGTTTGGCGAGATCAGCGGGGCTCTTATACGCAACGCTGTATGCGAGCACCAGCATGCCCAGGAGTGCGAGCACACCCACAATGAGGATGATTACGAATCGTGTGTTGACGCGAGAGGCCATCGGTTCTTCCTTCTTCATATCCCGGCTCGTGCCGGGGTGTATTCACACAGTCTTGTGTGTTGTGTTCGGTCTTTGGATCAATCACTTGCCGGTATGTTCGGCGGGCGATGGTCTGTTTGTTCTATTGATCGGGTGTTGATCCCGTGTTGCTGAGGGCTTTGAGCGGGTTGTCGTCGGGGTAGAGCCCCATCTGTACATCGACCCAGTTGGGGACGCAGCGCATGGTCTCGCCGAGGATCTCGCCGACAAACTCGCCGGCGTATTGGGCGAACTCTTCGTAGGAGTCAAATGCCGAGCCCGTTACCTGGATCTTGAGGTAATACGCGTAATCATCGTTGAGGTTGAACGCGAGCTGGCGGATCTCGTTGGCGTTGGCCTTGGTCCCGCCGTTGGCGATGAAGAAATAGCCCGCGAAGATCCGCCCGCCGTCTTGCTCGATGAACTCGGACACCCGCATCTCGATCGGCGAGCTTGGCGACACCCCGCGCGGCAGGCGCAGGCGTGTGCCGGGCGCATCGCTCATCGCGGGGTCGTTGCTCAGGCGGATCGAGTAGAGCTCTCCATCGAGCCCGGCGAACTCGCTGGGCACGCTGGTGTCGACGCGCCATGAATCGGTGTTCATGGGCAGCTCCATCACCCTTGACGAGGCCCCCTGCTGGAGCCCGCCGCCCACGAAACAGCGTTCGGGGACATGGGGGACCGTGTCGATCATCCCGGTGTAGTACGCCATGTGGAGCCCGAGCACGATCGGGTCCTGAGGGTTGTGATCGAGCGTGCGGTAGTAAGAGCGTGAGACATAGTTCTCGGTGCCCAGGGTCTCCACGACCTCCGCGACCATCACTTGGTCAGGGCCGACTTGGGTCCAGTTGGGTGTGATCGATGGAAGCGAGGAGACCTGACGGTTGCCCTCGGGGTAGATCGGGCGTTTGTGCATCTTGACGCCGAAGAAGTTGATGTACCCCGCGATCGCACCCGTCCCGGAGAGCAAGATCGCGCACGCGAGCACGGCGGCTTTTTTCTGTTGGTTCATACTCATGATGCGCCCGCTTTCAATGCCGCTCCGTCTGTTTCATTCTCTGTCGAGATCAACCGATTGAGCATCCATCCGATCCCGAGGAACAGCCCGAGCGAGGGGATCAGCAGCAGGGTGCCGATGAGGGTGTGGGCGTCGCCGTTGGCGAGGTTGGGATCGATCATCATCAGCAGCCCGAGCACAGTGACACGGATGATGTTCATAAACACCGCGACGGGACCCGCGAGCAGGATCAATGCGATCCGCTGCCACCACTTGGGCGAGCCCAGCAGCGCGACCGCAACGGCCAGCGCATAAAACGCGACGACCATCCGCATCCCCGAGCAGGCCTCGGCCACATTCATGGGGTGCGTCACGCCCGTGTTGGTGATGATCTCGATGGTGTTGCCTTCGATGTCAGCCTCGAACCAGCCGAAGGGGTTGCCGATGAGGTTGAGCATCAGCCACGAGCCCTGCGAGGCGATCAACTGGAGCTTGAAGGTGACCGCGAGCATGATCTGCTCAGCGACCGTGATCATCAGCACAAGGTAAGTGATGGGCAAGAAAAAGTAGCGGAACATCCGAGGCCCAACCATCCACAGGGTCAGTGAGCCCAGGGTGAGGATCAGGCTCATGCCCTCGAGCATGTGGTTCTGGACCTTGAAGAGGTTGTAGGCGTAGGCCTGCATCCCGAGCAGGAAGGGGACGAAGGCGGGCCAGAACACGCTTGTAGATGTCTTGCAGATCTGCTCTCGGCGTTGCCAGAGCATGTAGATCGCGATCAGCGGGATCACGAACGCGTGCCCCCAGTCCTCGGGCTTATCCAGGCTGATCTCCGCCTGTTTGAAGAGCCAGCGGTAGAAGAGCACAAGAAAGCACAGCCCGATGCAGGCGGTGAGCATCACGCCCGAGCGTGTAAACACACCCAAAATCCGATCTTCATCGGGCTGTTTGGCGGGGAGACGGGTTGTTGTATTCGGTGAACTCATTGGGTGATAAACAATTTTCGAGAAACAGTATTCGACAGCGTTCTTCGATGGGGAGGCTCGGGGATTGGGTTGAAGAAAACAGGGCACCCGGGCCCGGCGTCTTGCACAATAACGCCTGATGAACTCGGCTGCTGATCTTTTTTCGGCGGTTTTCTCGGTCCGCTTTCGTTCCCTCCTCAGGTCCGTGATGATTGGCGCGAAATAAGAAGATCGCTCGCAGATTCGAGCCTTCTTGGGCAGTTCTTTGTCAACTCAACCGGCGCTGCACAGCTGATCGCGCAAAAAAGAAACGATCCCTGCCGTTTGACAGGGATCGGTACGAAGATTCATGGGTTCAAGTTCGCTGAGAATCCGGGATTTAGTTGCCAACATTACTTGGCGGAGCACCGAACACATCGTTCCCGAAGTTCCGATCGAGCAGGAATCCAAACCCGTAGCTGGTGCGGAAGCCTCCGCGGATAATCGCCAGCGGGGTCGCCCAGAACTTGGTCCCGATATTGATCAGGTCGTCGCGTTTGATGTAGATATCCGGCTGGGTGCCCTCGGCAATCGCCCGCAGATTCAGCATAATCGTCGCCTGGGCGTCGTTGCCGACCATGCGGGTTAGGTCGACCCGCTCGGGGACCGCGGTCGGGCCAAGATCGCCCGCAGCCGCGATCGCTCGCAGGAGGGTCAGCTTGCCGATATTGGGCAGCGGGAATGAACCCGGACGGTTGATCTCCCCACGCATGTAGAAGAAACCAGCCGAGGCGGGCGGAACGCGGATGGTGTCGCCAGGACGGATCACCACATTGAAGCGGGCATCACCCGAAACGAGTGGTTGGACCGGGACACGGATCACGCGTTGCGTAAAGAGTTGCCCACGCGAGTCTTGCAGGTAGGAGCCGTCGCCTGACTGGATCATTCGCCGGGTCGCCACGGGGGCGGATTCGCGGACCCAGCGGCCTTCATAGAAGCGCCAGTGGGGGGCCGATGGTTCCGGTTCGGCGTTCTGATCGTCGGTGTTTGTGCTGGTCTGGCGTGGGTTCGATTCGATCAGGTCGATCAGCGGCTCTTCGTCGCTTGGTTGGCCCATTGGGCGAGTATTGGCGACGAGCCCGGTGGTGCTGCGGTTCATCGAGCCGCTCATCATCCCAGGTGCCGAGATGTCGTCGATGACATCGAGCAGGCTCTCGCCTGATGGGGTGTTGTTGGATGGATTGGAGTTGTTATTGCCATCGTTGTTGAAGATTTGGTCGTCGCCGATGTTTTCTGGTGAGAGCTGCGAGGCGCCCGCATCGATGGGGACCTGGCGGATGACATAGATTTCATCGATGAACTCGGGGAACCCGCCGGCATCGGTCAGGGCCTGGAGGATGCGGTAATCCGCGTCGAGGATCGAGTATGGACCGGGGTTTGCAACAGCGCCCATGAGGTGGAAGACCTGCTGGCGGCGTTGCTGGACGACCACCGAGACCAACGGATCGACCACAATCGGAGCCATTTTAACCGCGATCGCCTCGGATACTTCGGTCTCGGTCAGGTTGGTCACAAAGATACGCCCGAGCTGGGGGATCTGGATGTAACCATTCTGGTCAATTTGGCGGGGGAGCAGCTCGGCTTGTCCACGGGTCACGAGGTCCCAGATGGTCAGATCGAGGAAGTCGCCGGGCCCGACGCGGTAGATATCGGTCTCGGGGATGAGGTCCTGCGAGGTGATATCGGAGATCTCGACCCATTCAGCGCTGGGATCTTCGATCTGGGAGATGTTCTTGAGGATGGGCACACGGGTGGGAGTGCGTTCCCAGCGTCCGATAACGGATGGGTCCATGTAGGAATCCCAGGTGCACCCGCCCAAGAAGACAGAGCTCAGGGCCAGCACAGCAAGGGTGGCCACTGCAGCCGCTTTTTTGCGTGCTTGTGTGCTTTGGGCGGGGAGTTGACGGTGTTGTCTGTTGACGATTTGACGCACTGGGCATCTCCTGCTCTTCGATCGGCGAGCCGCCGAAAGTGTCGATTTCTACATCTCGAACATATCTCTGCAGAGGACGCGCACGCGTGGCGTTGCCCTCTCAATTGATATAGTAGCGAACACAATCCTCAAAGGATATGTGCACCCGTGCACTGTCCATCGACCACTCGGGCGTGCAAGGTTGATTTGTGAGCACAAAATACGCCAAATGGTCCGAGAGTGTGCGGCTCAATTCACGAGAAAACGCCAGATTATTGATTTGGCGCACGCCCTGCGCCCTGCGCTTGATCCGTCTAGAATACGCGTTGAGCCCCCGTGTGCCGACAGATGCAGGTGTCCGATGGGGTGTTCAAATGCTGAGAATCCCATGACGAATCCACCCCCAACATCCGAGACCAACGCTGGTTCGAGCTCCCAAACACCCAAAACCGGGATCGGGCGCACGCTCGAGCGCCATCCGCGTCGGCTCGGGGGCGATCCGATCGCCAACATCAAGCCCAAGTTCTCGCTCACGGGGATGATCCTTAACAACCAGGACGACGCGGTGCACCACTTGTCGGCCAAGAAGAAGCCGTCCTGGCTTAAGGCCAAGATTCCGGGCGGGGCGGGGTTCAAGAAAACACGCGACAATGTCCATGCTCATGGGCTTCATACCGTGTGCGAAGAAGCCGCCTGCCCGAATATGGGCGAGTGCTGGGATCGCGGGATCGCCACGACGATGATCTTGGGTGACACCTGCACCCGCGCCTGCGGCTTCTGCAATGTCAAGACCGGCAAGCCCGGAGCCGTCGATAAGGACGAGCCAAGACGGGTCGCCGAGTCATTGCGGGGCGCGGGGCTCAAGCACATCGTGATTACCTCGGTCGATCGCGATGATCTGCCCGATGGCGGGGCGGGCATCTGGGCCGAGACGATCATGCGCACACGCGAAGCCTGCCCAGACATGTCGATCGAGGTGCTCGTCGGCGATTTCCGCGGCGACGAAGCCGCCCTGCAGATGGTCATCGATGCCAAGCCCAACATTTTGGCCCATAACCTCGAAACCGTGAAGCGCTGCCACCCCGCGGTGCGCCCCAGCGCCCGCTACGAGCGCACCATGGAACTGCTGCGCCGGGTCAAGGCCCAGGGCGGGGTGGCGAAAACCGGCATCATGGTCGGGATCGGCGAGCGCACCGAGGAAGTGACGGAGCTCTTCAACGATCTCGTCGCGATGACCGCCGATCACGACGGCCCGCGTGATCGCAACGACTCAACCCGCGGCGATCCCTGCGACATCATCACGATCGGGCAGTACCTCCAGCCCACACGCAATCACCTGCCGATCGATCGCTGGGTGCACCCTGATGAGTTCGCCAACTATGAGAAGATCGGGACTGCTGCTGGGATCAAGATGGTGGTGAGCGGGCCGTTGGTTCGTTCGAGCTATCTGGCCGACAAGCAGGCGGACATGTTCGCCATGCTCGACTAAAACTGGTTACTTCATCGAACTAAACGCCAGACGCATCGTGGTGCGCAGGCTCTCGTTGGGCGCGAGCATCTGCACGCCGGTGCCATTCTGCCCTTGGGCTAACCGGTTGAACCCGTTGTTGACCATCGTGACGGGCTCGACGCACACGAACTCGTTGGCTGAGCCAGATTCGTCGCGGGGTGTATATATGACCACATGGTTGAGGTTCGATGAACAGCTCATGGTCATGCGGGTGTTGCTCGCATTCCAGTCGAAGGTTGCTTGCCCGCCAAACCCGCTGAAGACATCGTCGAGCCCCGGGTTCCCGATCGGCTCGCCCTTGCCCAGCGCGGTACACACATCATCGCTGATCGGCTCACCGGTGGGGATGCAGCCCGCGGTTGGGTACCGACCATCGACATCGAGTTTGATGCGCAGGTCATCGTCGTCCGAGAATAGGTGGCGGTGGATGTAGGGATGGTGCCCGCACCCGACGGGGATGGGGTGGGCGTCGAGGTTGGTGATCGAGAGCTCGATCTCGACGGCATCAGGGCTGATCTCAAAGCGTTGAACCGCACCGAAGTGGAATGGGTAGTTGATCAGCTCCGGTTCGCAGGTGCGGGAGTCGAGCACGAGGCGGGCGGTGATGGGGGAGCGATCGGTGATTTTCCAGGGAGCGTCGCGGGCGTAGCCGTGGATGGCCGAGCCGTCCGAGTTATTGGAGCGCAGGGTGTAGGTTTGCCCGTCGTGTTTGAATACGGCGTCCTTGATCCGGTTGGTCCACGGGGCCATGACGAAGGAGCCGGCGTCCGAGGGGGAGTCTGCATGGGGCGACATCGTCCGGAGCACCGGCGTCCATCTGCTTGTGTGCTGGTCCTTGACCATCAGGCCCGTGATTGAGCCCCCTAAGCGGGGATTGACGGCGAGCCTGATTCGCTCAAGCTCGAGGGTGATGTCGCCGGGGCGTGTGTTCATAGAGGATGGTAGCGGGCGTTGCGATGCGCGTTGAGATGGGCTCAGGTGGGGCGGCTGGTTTCTCGGACGCTGGCACGATCGAGCGAGGAGGCATAACCGGATCGTCTGGCATGACCGTGATCCGTTCGGCGCAAAATCCGCGCCGAGATCGATATGGGGGGTTGACAGGTCGATACATGATTTGTCTGTTATTGGCTGAACGATCCGAGTCCAGCTGGGCGGACGGTGAAGATCGAACTCGGCGTGAGCCGGTGAGGAGATGTGCATGGACCCGAAGCACGAACAAACAACCAATGAAGCCGCGTCATCGCGGAAGCGCCATAAAACGCCCGAGCCCAATCCGCAAGCCGAGATGAAGATGCGCAAGGCCGAGGATGATGTGCTTGATGTGATCGAGGGGGTCGAATCGCAGCTCGGGGCGCTGCGCAAAGCACACGAAGAGCACCGCGTCGCGATGACCGAGCTGGGGAACCAGAAGCGTGCGCTCGAGGAGCAGAGCAGCGAGCTTGAGAACCGTGAGACCGAGCTGACGAGCCGCGAGGTGGAGCTGGCGGAGATGCGCCAGGACTTTGAATCGCGTGAGATGAACCTGATCCAGCGCGCCAGCGGGTTGGAGCAGCGCGAGTCCAAGATCGCGTCGCAGGCCGAGCTGCTCGAGCAGCAAGAAGCGGACCTCGAATCCAAGAACAAAACGCTCGAAGTCAAGATCAACGAACTCGACAGCCAGCTCGACGGCTTGTCCAAGCGCAAGGCCGAGCTCGATACGCTCGAGGCCCAGGCGAAGGAAAAACTCGCCCGCGAGGACGCGGCGACGGCCAAGCTCGAAACGGCGACCAAAGAGCTGGGCATCGCCCAGTCGCGCCTTGACTCAATGAACCAGGACGCGAACACGAAATCACAGGAGATCGCGGAGATCAAGCAGGCCCACAAGGCCGCGATCGCCGAGCTGGATACCAGCAAGGAAGAACTCGCCAAGGCATCGGGCGAGCTGCAGGCTGCTATCTCCAAGCTGCGAGGCAAGGAGATCGAGCTGGGCGATCGTTCGCACACGATCGAAGAGCTCGCCGAGAAGGCGGGGGGGCTCGAGCACGAGCTGAGCACCATCCGTGAGCAGTACGAGGCGCAGATCGCCGAGAACAGCGAGCTGCTGTCGCTCGAGTCGCAGCTCGTCGAGGAGCTGCGCGCCAAGGTCGAGGAGCTCGAAAACCAGAAGAACACCACGAGCAGCGAGTCGGCCAAACGCGTCGAGGAGCTGACAACCAAGCTCAACGCGGCCACGCAGGAGCTCGAATCGATCCGTAAGACCGCCCACGAACTCGGCGAGCAGGGCCAAGAGAACGAGGGGCGCGTCGGTGGGCTCACCAAAGAGCTCGCGGATTCGCACGCGCAGGTCGAATCGCTCAAGGCCCAGATCAAGGAGATCTCGGTCAACGCCGACGAGGCATTGGCCAGCGAGCGTGCCGACAAGAGCAAGCTCAAGGACGAGCTTGAGCAGAAAATCTTGGGGCTGAGCGAGCAGGTCGAGCAGGCCAGCGGCCAGGGCCAGAACAACGAACAAGAGAACGCCGAGCAGCAGGCCAAGCTCGACGAAGCCAACGCCCAGCTGAGTTTGATGAACGACGAGATCGCCCTGCGTGATCAGCAGATCGAAGAGGGGCAGGCCAAGATCCAGGAACTCGCGGACCAGTCCGCCGAGCTCTTCGCCACGATCGAGAAGCTCGGCAACGATCTCGAAGCGGCGCAGAACTCACCCAAAGCCGCTCCTGACGAGTGGGCGACCCATCGCAAGACTCGGCTCAAGAAGATGCGCCGGATTCTCAACGGCGACGCCGAGAAGATTCGGCTCGCCAGCGATGCCCTGCGTACACGCTACGAGCAGTGCGAGCAGGTGCTGATGAAACGCGCCGAGCTGGCCCAGGCCTACGAAGTGATCTCGTCGGCTCAGCGGAAGTATCACGGGCGAGAGGTCCGCTCGGGCATGTTCCTCGGGTTGATCTCGATCACCGCGATCACACTGGTGCTTGGCGTGACGAGCTGGTTTGTCGCTGATCGCGTCGCCCCCGGGGTGTACGCGGCCAAGGTGACGATGGCCGCTTCTGGCGGCGATGCCAAGCTCAGCGAAGCGGACATGCAGATGTGGGAGACCTACATCACGCAGCTGGTGGCCGACCCCCGCTTTATGGAGGTCGCGGCCGATCGCATGAAGCGACGCGGGATCAGCGAGTACAGCGTCCCCGGCGAGCTCACCCGCTCGATGGAGACCTCGCTTGATGTCTCGTCGGCAACGCCCGGCACTGTGGTCTTGGAATACCGCGGCGAGGGCGCCCAGCGCACCCAGCGTGTGCTCGATACCTTCGCGGTCGCGTTGTCGAGTGCCGCCAACAATGCCCGGGTCCGTCGTTCGGACAGCTCGCTGACGATGATCAAAGAATCAGCGCAGGTCGGCAAGACCCCGCTTGATACAAGGCGGATCGAGATGGCCGGGATGATCTTCGGCGGCTCGATGCTGGGGGCGATTTTCCTAGGCGGGATCCTCTGGAGACGACTCAGCGCCGCCAAGGCACGGTTCGAGAGCGATTCGCGGGTCGATGGGCTCTTCGAAGATGACCAATGGCAGATGCCCGGCGAAGCCTAATGCACACGCAACGATGCGATCTAGTGTGCCCTCGATGACTTATCCACAATTTTGTGTTGGGCCATGGGCGATCAGGTAGATTTGAAACAGCGTTTGGATACAAACAAAGGCCGACCCGTTAGGGTCGGCCTTTTGAGTTCGGTGCGATACTGCTCTTCCCAGCGGAGCCGCTTAGAGCGAGCCTTGCGAGCTGGTGAGCACGGGGGCGGCGCTCTGGATGTCTTCGATCAACGCGGGGTAGATTGCCAGGTTGCGTTCGGTGGCGAGATTCACATCGACATCGAAGTCTTGGAACTCGCCGGTGGGCGCGAAGGTCGCGATCTCGCGGACGATGTTGCCCTCGCTGTCGAGCACGACCAGGCGGAAGGGCTCGTTGGATTCGCCGGCGAGGTTCTTGACGAAGAGCCGACCGGTCGCCCAATCAGGATTCGTCCAGACCGCGGCGACGGCCGAGGTCTGGTTCTGGCCCTGAGCGGTGAGTGCGACGCGTTGGGTGCTCTCATCGAAGATCGTGGACTCAAGGTATTGGGCGCCGATCGTGTCGTAGAGGTTAGTGACCAGTGCTCGCGACTGCACCATTTTGAAGGTCTGCTGCATGTTGACGGTGATGGTCCCGATCGCGATGGACGCGGCGGCGAAGCCGATCGCGGCCACACGCCAGAGCTGGTTCACGCGTGGGCTCGAGGAGAGCTTGGGTTGTGAGGTGGCGCGTTGGGGCGTGGTGTTGGCGTCGATCTTGGCGATGACCCCATTAGCTGATGCGTTCCCTGATGCGTTGCCCGCAGGATGAAGCGGCGCGACGGCTGCAGCAGCTGCGGTTGTCTGGGCGATTCGTGCCTCGTTCTGCTCTTCGCGCATCGCGGCGCGGACCGCCGAGAGCACCATGGTGCGGAGCTCCATGTCGGGCTCGTGCTCGGGGAATAGATCACCGAGGTCGGCCATACGGCGGGCTTCTTCGCGCACGCGGAGCTGGATCGCTTGCGGCGCCGATGCGAACGCGGCCTCGTAGGCCTCGCGTTCAGAATCGTCGAGCAATCCGAGTGCGTGGAGCATGGTCGATTCGATGAGTTCGTGGGTATTCATGACTTAACTTCCTCTCCGGTCCGCTCGCGCAAACGGACCAGCGCCCTGCTGAGGGCTGATTTGATCGTACCCAAGGGGGTATCGAGTTCTTCACTGATTTGCCTGAGTGTCTGCCCACCCAGGTAGGCCCTCATCACTACTGTTTTCTGTAGTTCTGGGAGCGTGTCTACTTTTTGAATGAGCGTTTTGAAGTGCTCATCGTGTTCCATTCTTTTGCCGGCGTCGGATTCGATCCACGCGCCGATCCCCGATGCCAAGGAGTCGTCGAGCATCGCGGTCTTGATGCGTGCACGCTTTCTGCGGAGCTTGTCCACTAGATGACGACGGGTCAGCAGCATGACCCAGGTGACCAGTGCGGCCTTGCGTGGGTCGTAGCGATCCGCGGTGCGCCACAGGCGGACGAAGATCTCCTGGACCCCGTCCTCGGCTTCCGAGCGTGTGGGCATCGACTGATATGCCATACGGAAAACCAGCGACCCGAATCGGTCGTAGAGCTCGCTGACAGCGGCTTCCTGATTTGTCGCAACGCGTTGCATCAGTTCGTAATCAACCTTATCTTGGCCCGTGAGATCACTCGCCCGCAAGGGCGGAGGTGGCGGGCGTGAAGCGCCCTGGGCTTGCGTGCCCTTGGCGGATGATCCAGAGCTGGATTCCGTTTCGGGCTGATGTTGAGTATTCTTATTCTTCATATACCACCGGGGTACGAGTGCGCCCGGAGCCTGTGAAACCACCCCACAGACCAGCGGTCTATACGAGTACCAGAACGGATGGATGCTTGCAAGTCCTGTCTTTGCAGAGAATTTTATTCAATTGTGCTTTGGGTCCGATATGACTGGTCGGCTTTTGTTCGCTATTGAGGGGTGGTTGGTCCCAATTTCAGAGAATTGGGGTTGCTCAATGAGAACATTTCCGATATCTTCATAGTGCATGGGACCGGGACTCGTTTCCCGAGTGGAACAAATCGGACTCGGCGTGCCTTCATACCAGAGGACACGCTCGGTTGGATAACAGCATGCAGAGTTCGTCTTCTCTCGATTGCGATCGGGTGAAGACGCAAGAATAGGAATGGGTCAACACTTGGATAACCAAGACAAGACAACCCGATTTGGAGCAGACCGATCTCAAGCCGGAGTGTGTGCTACCGGCTCGCGTCCCTCGGGTTTCACCATGATCGACATTATGGTGTCGATGGCCGTGATCGGATTGCTGATCGCCATCTCGCTGCCCGCGCTGAGCACCGTCCGCGAATCCGCACGCAAGGTTGTCTGCGGCTCGAACCTGCGACAGGTCGGGCTCGGGATGAGTGTCTACTCGCAGGACTTCAATGATGCCCTGCCGGATAGTGTGTTCTTGCCGCAACAGTATTCAAACACAGTTAACTCGCCCTCGCTCAACCGGATGGATACGGTTCGTCTTTCGGGTAAGGAATATTCCGACTTCACAAGAGACGAACTCTGGGACGGGATCGGGATACTGTTTAACGAGGGCTATGTCACCGCTCCCGGCGTGTTCTACTGCCCGTCGCACCACGGCGAGTTCGTCTTCGATAATGCCGCCGACGATTGGAACAACTCGAGCGAAGACGAGATCATCGCGAACTATTTCTACCGCGGCGCGGGCCCTGATGGGCAGCGCAAGATCGTGGATATCTATGGCCAGGTCGCGTTGGTGACCGATACGATCCGCTCGTACAACGATCTCAACCATGTCGGCGGGGTGAATATCCTCCAGGCCGGGCTCGCAGTTGAATGGGTCGATGATGTCGGCGACCAGATCGCAGACGGTCTGCTGCTCCGTGAGAGTCAGGGCGGTGGCGCGGGCGGTGGCACCACCCAATCGCTTTCGCAAGCCGTAAGAGAAACATGGGGGCTGCTCGATCAGTTCACATCGAGCACCGGCAAGCACAACGACTAAGTCGACTAAGTCGGGCGATACTTCATATCTTATCGCTCAACCAATACGCTGAAGAACTACTTGAACGATCCGTGCAACACGAGATCGCTGTTGGTGTATCCTTCGAGCATGAACACACCGCTTACTCGATGGTCAACGCACGCTCACTGGATCTTGACGACTCTACTGATGTGCGCGATGCCCTCAACACTGTTTGCCCAGCTCTCGCCCGATCGGCTCTACTTCGGGATCGGGCAACGGGTGGTGGTGACAGTCGATACGCCCGAAGAGTTCACGGGCGAACTGACCATCAAACTCCATGATCCCCAGACGCTTGAAGTCGTCCACACCGCCCCCGCGGCCAAGGGGCGCGTGGACCTGACGAGCCTGTTCCCCACGATCTGGACAGACAAGTCCGATCGGGTCATGCTCGCCCAGCTGTATCTCGACTCCGATGCCCACGGCTCGCCTTTGGTGCTCCAGCCCATGGTCACGCCCAACATCGCGACGCGCGTTGATACCACGACGATGAAAGTTTCCGAGGACCCGCAGGCCGAGGTGGTCTTCGAGGACGATCGGCTCGCGTCCAAGTTCGCCAAGGGCGAGATCGACTCGCCCGATCGTCAGGAGGTCGTGTACTCCGGGCTCCGGGTGTATGTCGAGCAGGAGGTGGTCTTCGAGACCACCATGGGCGAGATCGTGTTCCGCATGCGCCCCGATGCCGCTCCGAATACGGCGTTCAACTTCATGCATCTTGCTCAGAACGGTTTCTATACCCAGGTGATCTTCCATCGTGTGGTCGCGGCCCTAGCCGACGGGCGCCCGTTCGTGATCCAGGTCGGTGATCCATCGGGCACGGGCTCGGGCGGGCCGGGCTACATGATCGATCTTGAGAAATCGAGCCTTCCGCACAGCTTCGGCGTGCTCTCGATGGCCCGGGCGGCTGATCCAAACACCAACGGCTCGCAGGTCTTCGTGTGCCTTTCCCGCGAGGGCACTTCGTTCCTTGATGGTCGCTACACCGCGTTCGCTCAGGCGGTTTCGGGCGCAGAGGTCATCCGCCAGATCGCGGCGGTGCCGGTGGGGGCCAATGATCGCCCGCTCGACCCGCCGATGATCACCAGCGCGAGCACACGCAACGCGCCCGCGATCACGGATCGAGCCGCAGTGGTGAGCCAGCAGCCAGCGAGCGAGCAAACGGAACCAACGATTGATCAAGGTCGCTAAGAGCCTGTATCAGAACCGGAACGAGATATTGAACGAGCCGAAGATCCCGGTGTCGATGTCTTGCGAGGTGATCTCGTTGCCCGAGGTGTTGAGGATCTCGAGCTCGCCGCCAAACTGGGCACCGACACGGGCGCTGAGCTCGATCGTCTCGCTGGCCTTGTACTCTGTATAGAACGAGACTGGAATACGGCTATGTGAAGCAACCCCGCCACGGGCGAGTGCGTGGGAATCGTCGAGCCGGAAGGTGTCGGAGTCGTACTCCGCAGCGATCCCGTAGTTGAGTTTGTCTGAAGCCTTGTAGTCAATCTTCACCCCGAGCCCCTCGCTGGCGATGGTCCAGCGATCGTCGGGTCGGTAGCTCAGCGTGATGATGGGCACGACGAGCGCGTCATCATCGAGCCGGGTGCGGACGAGGGCACCGATGCCCAGCTCGAGCTTATCGCTGAAGGTGTGCTTGTAGCCACCAAGGGCGAGCCCGTCGAGGGTGTCGCCAAAGTCCGCGTCGTCTTCGCCCGCGCTGATGACCCCGCCGCCGATAAACCACGACGAGGTATCGTCGATCCGGTGGGCGTACATCCCGGTGAGCCCCATCGTGGTGATGGTGTCGAACTCCGCGCCGATGTTGGCCGCATCGCCCACGGCCGATGCCAGCGATGGGGTGATGGTGTAGTCGATCAGCCCGCCCTTGAGCTCGATCGAGAGCGAGCCCGAGTCGCCGATCATGCGTCGGGCGCTGATGGCCAGCTCGTAGGCGTCGTAGCTGAACTCGCCAATCCCGTTGTCAAAGTCCGCGTCCCCGGCGAAGGTCGCTCCGCCCGAGAGCCCGAAGCTCCAGCCCTTGGGGGGCGCGGATTCGACCTGCTCGGCGTCGGCGGTGTTGCTCTGATCGGTCGGCTCGCCTGTAACTGATGCCGGCTGGGCCGCGATCGCCCATCCAGAGCACAGCGCCAGTAGCAGGGGGAGCGTGCGAGTGAATACAGGTGAGGGAGTGATCTGGGGCATGGGCGGGGGCCTTTCGTGTAGATATCGGTCTTTGAGCGGATGATACCCGGGCTCGGCACTGGCCGGGGCGATCGAAATCAACAAGATTTCATCGCGTGCAATCGCTCGCCAAGCTCAGATTGCGGGGCTAGACTTGCCCCCGACATCCTTGTGGTGTCGCCCTAGTTGTGTTGAGCGGGCCCAATGCCTGCGATCGCCGATGGGGGACTAACTCAATTGGTAGAGTGCCAGCTTTGCAAGCTGGAAGTTAGGGGTTCAAGTCCCCTGTCCTCCACTTTGGAATCGAAAACGCCTTGCTCGATGAGCAAGGCGTTCTTTGTTTTTGGACAGCATTGGACAAACTTTGACACGCTGTTCTGGGGGTGGAGCTACTTGTAGATTGGGCACTGCATCGTCAGGCACCACGGGGTCGCGGGGTAGTCGACCTCGGCCCGGTACCCACGGAACTCATCGCGTGAGCCCCAGTCGGCACGGTCCAAGGCGAAGTCGAGCATCGCGTCATACTGTGCGATCCTCGGCGTGCGCACGATCGGGGGCGATCCAAGCTGGCGGGCGGGCTCTGGCGGGTGGAGCGGGCGATCGTGGGTCTTGCCATGCCCGTTACCCGGGCGGTCTTCGAGCAAGCCGTAGAGGGCGTAATCGAAGCCGCCAAAGTTTTTGAGCGATTCGTGGACAAACACATCAAAGATCACCGCTTCGACGGGTGTGCGAAGGAGGAGCTCGTAGCGCCCGAAGGTGTTCTGCTCGTTCCAGTAGCGGGGGAGGGCGGCGCGGTAGAGCTCGCCGTTGACGCAGTCGAGCGTGCCGTGCTTGCCCACAATGCCCGGTGCGATCTCGTCGTAAATGATGCCGTCCTCTTTGACGAACTGGTTGATCTCGGGCAGGGGCTTGGAACAAAACTGAGGCATTAGCGGCAGGGCCGTGCCCGAAGCGCTCTCGGGGCACAAGGGGACACGCTCGAACTGCTCGGCGGGGGTGGCTTCGGTGTCCGAGGTCCAGAGCCTGCGGATGATCCAGGGGACATCGCTGCGCAGACGCTCGAAGTGCATGAACCCGCTGAACTGCACGACATCGAGGCGGTCTGGATCGGTTGTGGAGGGCTTGAAACACATGGTCAGGAACTGGACCTTGGCGCGGACGCCCCAGATCGCGGCTCCGGACTGATAGAAGGCCCGGCGTTCTTCGAGCTCAATCGTCTCGTCGCGCCCGCCCGCGGCCAGCATCGCCTCGAATGATCGGCGATCGCCCGCACGCTGGCGGACAAAGTCGCGGAAGGTCCGGTCCGCGTTGCGGACGGCCAAGATATACCCCGATTCCACGCCCTGGGCCTTGGCGGCTTTGAGCACGATCTCGACCCCCCCCGAGCCGGGGATGTGTTTGACGGCTTTGAGCAGGTCCGGCGAATCGGAAAACCGAGAGACTTTCCATGCGAGGGTCTTGTCGAGCCCCAAAGTCCGCCCGATCTCGGTGGGACGAGCACCGGCGAGCCCGGCTTCCGAGAGCAGGTCGGCGAAGGCCGATTGGGCCTGACGCACGCAGATGACCGCTTCTTGGGAGAAATCATCGGGGCCGCTCTGTTCGGTTGCTCGTACCATATCCTCGATTATACAGGAGATAAGGGGCATTGCTCGACGATTCTGGAGATTTTGAATAATTCTCTAGATATTTCTCTAAAGAATATTGACAGTGTCTTCATGTTCCTGTACATTCGATCTCGAAGCCCAAGAAAACGGGCACCGACCGAGCTTTTGGCCGGTATACAGATCATCGGCTGACCCATCAGCCACAACAGGAGAGCACCATGAGACAGTCCAAAGGAATTCTTTCAGCCACAATGCTGATGGCGCTGGCATCGATGGCCAGTGCTGATGTCATCACACAGGTCGTATCATTCAACAACGAGGGCGAAGGTGATTTCATCATCTTCGACAAGTTCGACACCATGGGTGGCACACGAGAACTCACCGGCATGTCACTTTCATATGATCAAACCATCTCGCTGGATCTGATGATCCAGAGCAACGGCTACACCGCGCTCAACGATGGCGATTGGTCGATGAATACCTCATACATTTCTCTCCACCAGTTCGGGCTCGCCGACGAAGGCGGAAACAACGACGGCCCACCATTCATCGGCCCTGGCGCACTCTTCCAAGGTGTTTCAGGCGCTCTGGGGGTCTCCGACGGGTACAACAACGGGGGGATTGATACCCTGCTCACCACTGTCAGCGACAGCTATGTCTTCGACGCAGCGTATGACGGCTCCGCAGCTTTCGACCTGGAGATGTTTGAAGCCTTTACGGGCACCGGGCAACTCGAGACCTTCATGGGTGGCTTTATCGAACTCTTTTTCGAGTGGCACAACGATCCCAACTGGGTGGTCGATCCAAACAATCCACCAGACGGCCCGTTCGGCGGCCCGTTCGATCCACCGCCGTTCTATGGCATATTCGTGGACATCATGGGTATCTCGCACTCGGGCGATATCACCGTCACCTACGAATACGCGAATGTCCCAACGCCCGCGGGGCTTGGGTTGTTCGTCGGGGCCGGGCTCATGGCCGGGCGTCGCCGACGATAAGCGCAGATCGCGTGCATTGATTCCCTCTCTCTTTTTTATTCTTTGAGCAGCCGCCCGATGATCCGGGCGGCTGCTTATCAATCCGGGCTCTATTCAAGATCAAACTGTGCAGAATCTGGCGGGGTTGTAGCAATTCCGCGGGTGTGGGCCTTGAATCTGGCATGGCCGATCAGTACGAGATCATCGCGTTTTATAAGTTCATCACGATCGATGACTGCGAGACCTTCGCGCCCATGCTCAAGGAGCGGATGCTCGAGCTCGACATCATGGGGACGGTCCTGCTGGCCCAAGAAGGCGTCAACGGCACGGTCTGTGGCACGCCCGAATCCATCGCCGAGTTCAAAGCAATCCTGGCGGCTCACCCGGGGCTCGATGATCTGGAGTACAAGCTCAGCCACGCGCCCGGGCATGTGTTCAACCGCGCCAAGGTGCGCGTCAAGCCCTCGCTGATCAGCATCGGCGACGAGGTCGATCCGAACAAAGTCGTCGGCGAGTATGTCAAGCCCAAGGACTGGAACGCACTCATCTCCGATCCTGAAGTCGTCCTGATCGACACCCGCAACGACTACGAATACCACGCGGGCACCTTCGAGGGCGCGGTCGATCCCAAGATCACCCGATTCCGCGAGCTGCCCGACTTTGTGCACAAGCACTACGACCCGAAGGTGCACAAAAAGGTCGCGATGTTCTGCACCGGCGGCATCCGCTGTGAGAAATCCACCTCGTGGATGCTCGAGCAGGGCTTCGAGCAGGTGTACCACCTCGAGGGCGGGATCCTCAAGTACCTCGAAGAGGTGCCGGTCGAAGAGAGCCTGTGGAAGGGCGATTGCTATGTGTTCGACGAGCGCGTGGGCGTCAACCACCAGCTCGAACCCTCGGACAGCGCCAAGTTCTGCCCCGGGTGCGGGCACGCGTTGACGACTAAGCTCCGCTGCGCCCCCGAGTATGTGCCCGGCGAGCGATGCTCGTTCTGTCCGTAATCACGAGTTGATAGAACAGTGCCCATAAAAAAGCACCGACCAGATGGCCGGTGCTTGGTGTGTTTGTGTTGAGAAGTATCAGATCGAGCGTGCGGGCTCGATGATCCCTCGGCATTCGCCAAAGCCGATCCGTCGGAAGCCCTCGCGCTCGCAGTAGGCTTTCATGATGATCTCGTCGCCGTCGGCGATGAATCGGCGTTCCTCGCCCGTCGGCAGCACGATCGGCGTGCGCTGGGTGCCCGGCGCGGACACGGGCGGATTGGCGAACGGGTCGCCATCCCAGGTGAGCTCGAGCATTGAGCCGCGGGAATCGCGGGTGGTGCCGGAAATCGTGCCCGAGCCGAGCAGATCGCCCGGGTTCATGTTGCACCCGTTGACGGAGTGGTGGGTGAGCATCTGGGCGAGGGTCCAGTACATGTCTTTCATGTTGCCCGTCGACAGATGCACCGGGTCCATGCCCTGCTCGCGCATCTTGGCCGATGCAAGATGCACCTCGACCTTGATGTCAAAGCCGCCAGAAGCCCGGTTGGCTTCGCTGTCCATGTAGGGCAGCGGCTGGGGGTCGCTGGCGTCGCGTTCCATCGCGGGGCAGCGGAACGGAGCGAGCGCTTCCATCGTCACGATGTAGGGCGACACCGTGCTCGCAAAGTTCTTGGCCAAGAACGGGCCCAGCGGGACATATTCCCACTTCTGCAGGTCACGCGCGGACCAGTCGTTGAGGATGCACAGCCCGAGCATGTGGTCCTCGGCGTCCTCGATCGAGATCGTCTCGCCCAGCTCGTTGCCGCGCCCGACGATCACGCCCATCTCCATTTCATAATCGAGGAGCTTGCAAGGCCCGAACGAAGGCGAGCCACCCTCTTCGGCCGGGGCTTGCTGCCCGACGGGGCGCTTGATGGGGGTGCCCGAAGCGACGACGGACGACGCCCGCCCGTGATACCCGATGGGGATGTGCTTGTAGTTGGGCAGCAGCGGGTTGTCGGGGCGGAACATGGACCCGACATTGGTCGCGTGGTTGATCGAGGCGTAGAAGTCGGTGTAGTCGCGGACAGGATGAAAACTGAAGTTGCATTTTTCCGCTGATACTAAACACTTGCTTGCTGCATTCTGAACTTCGCTATCGCTCGTACTCAAAATCTCTACTAAGCGGATTCGGAGTTTGCGTTTGGTGTTCGTGTTTAATGCCGAAACTGCTTGGATACCAAAGACATGCTGCTCTAGTTGTTTCACTGTGAGGATTGATTCGTCAATCAGTCCTACGCCCAGAAGTGAACGGATATCGATAATCTGATCACCGATACGAATACCTAGTCCATCACCGAATCCACTTGGGCATTCAAACTCAACCCAAGGCAGGTTCTGGATCGGGAAATCACTCTTGGGGTCGTTGGCGCTCTCAACCCATGACTGGAGCTTCGGGTCGTGGGTTTCATCAACTGCGTATGGCATGGTGGGGGTCCTTACTGGGAAAAATCGGGGTGAGTTCAAGCGTAGACCCGCGCACCGGATTCGTCCGGGGGATCACCCCATTGCAGGGCCAGAGCGCAAGACCTGCGTGAAACTTGGATGTCCGGGGTCGAATGAGCGGGGGCGGGGGCACTATGATGGCGGATTCGCACAACCGGGCCCATCGCGGGAGAACCGCTCAGACGGGGCTCGGATCGTGCCGAAATGAGCGAGAGAGCCGCCGTACGCTCTGTTGAACGAGATTCAAATGACCCCGACCCCACGAGGAATCCCATGGCTGACAAACTCCAAATCGCACTCGCACCCGGCGACGGGATCGGCCCCGAGATCACGCGAGCGTGCATGACTGTTTTCCAAGCCGCGGGCGTGCTCGATCAGGTCGAGTTCGACGAGGTGGATATGGGGGCCAAGGTCTTCGCTGCGGGCGATTCGCGCGGGATGAGCGACGAAGCCGTCGAGACCATCGAGCGGACCGGGATCCTGTACAAGGGGCCCATGGGCACTCCGATCGGCGGGGGCGGCAAGTCGATCAATGTGACCCTCCGCAAGACCTTCGGGGCGTTTGCCAACCTGCGCCACTTCCAGACGCTCCCAGGCGTGGAGACCGTGTACTCGCGTGCGGGCGTGCCGGTGGATTTTTATGTCGTGCGTGAGAATGTCGAAGACACCTACGGCGGGATCGAGCACCGCCTGACCCCGGACTCGTATGTCGCCAAGCGGCTTATCACGACGCCCGGCTGCGACCAGATCAACCGCTTCGCCTTCGAGACCGCCAAGGCCTTCGGCATCGATCAGGTCACCTGCGGGCACAAGGCCAACATCATGAAGATGACCGACGGGACCTTCCTGGACCGGTTCCGCTTCTTGGCCCAGGACTACCCGCAGATCGAGACCGAGGATGTCATCATCGACGCGCTGTGCATGAACCTCGTGCTGCGTCCCGACAAGTACAAGATGATCGTGCTGACCAACCTGCAGGGCGACATCGTGTCCGACCTTGCTGCGGGGCTCGTCGGCGGGCTGGGCTTTGCGCCCTCAGCCAACATCGGCGATCAGATCAGTATCTTCGAAGCCGTGCACGGGACGGCCCCGGACATCGCGGGCCAGGACCTGGCCAACCCGACGAGCCTGCTACTCTCGGGGCTGATCATGCTGCGTCACATCGGGATGCGCAAGACCGCGGCCATTATCGAAAACTCGCTGTTGTACACGCTCGAATCGGGTGTGCACACGGGCGATGTCAAGGGCAAGGGCGAGCCCGTGGGCACCAAGGACTTCGCCGGGGCCATCGCGGCGAATCTGGGCAAGAACCCCGAGACCATCGAGGGCTGCGCGGTGCCCGCGAGCGAGAAGCTCGCTCATACTTTGCCCGTGCGTCCGAGCGTCAACTCGCTGATGACCACGCACGAGCAGGTCCAATCGACCGTGTGCGGGTGTGATATATTCTTGGAGACTGTCCTTACACCGCTCGAACTGGCCGCCCGCCTCCAGCGTTTGTGTGAGTCGACGCCGTTCAAGCTCACGGTGATCTCGAATCGTGGCACGCAGGTCTGGCCGACCGGGTCGCCGTACACGGAGCTGGTGAACGAATGCTGCGTCCGCTTCGAGCTTGTCGATGGCACCGTGATCGGTCAGGGCCCGACCGTGCATCTGCTGGCGAAGGTGGCCGAGAAGTTCACGGTGACGGAGTTCATCCCGATCAAGATGTACGACGGCGAGCGCGGCTTCTCGCTGGCGCAGGGTCAGTAAACATACGATTGAATCTCAATCAGATCGCCACGCTTGGTTCCGCCTAGCGTGGCTTTTTTATGTGTCGATCGAGCCGACGATGCTGACTTGGTTGGTGGATTGGAATGCTTTGAGAACGCCTAGAGAGATCTCGTCGTGCGTGAGCCAGCGAGTAGATCCATTGTCTTTGGTCGAGCCGAGGATCACGCAGCGGTGGGGGGCGGATTGGGCGTGGGCTAGAGGAGTCGAGTGCGAGCAGACCCGGAGCATGTCGGCATCCGGAAATCGCGTGCGAACTTGGTCGAGTGCGTTTGGCGCGGACGAATGGATCCAGCAGATGACGGCCTCGATGGGGTCCGGGATCGAGTCGAGCAACCGCTCGAATCTTGGCTCGTCGGTGTAGTCCGTTTGCTCGGTGCTCAGGCGATCGGCTTGCTCGTGGGTGAGCCCCTCGGCGCAGCGGTCGAGGCTCTGGCAGGTCCGGGCGATCGCGAGCATGCGGTGCCCTTGTTTGAGCAGTGTTTGGGTGAAACCCAGGAGCATCCCGGTGGTGCCGATACAGAGAATGTTGGTGGGGGCGTCGTTCAAGGTGCTGCACTCTAGATCGGTCGGCTGCCAATATGACAGCAAATTGTCGATCGGGCACCCTGCAGAGGGCTGTATTGGCTCCTTGGTGTGCACTGCGCTCGAAATTGTCCGAATTCCTACGAGAGGGCTCTGGCATCCATGGCACGCGAGTTGCAACTCCTTTGGCGACGAACCACGAGAACCACACCCCCGGCTTGATATAGATCGCCAAGACCGATCAAGGGACCGGGCTTCACGAAGGAGAACTAGTAATGGGTAAAATCATCGGAATCGACCTCGGCACCACCAACTCGGTGGTGGCCGTGATGGAGGGCGACACGCCCAAAGTACTGATCAACAGCTCGGGCAACCGCACCACCCCGTCGGTCGTCGGCTTCACCGACAAGGGCGAGCGCCTCGTCGGGCAGCAGGCCAAGCACCAGCAGGTCACCAACCCCAAGAACACCGTCTTCTCGATCAAGCGTTTCATGGGGCGTCGCCACAGCGAGGTCTCGTCGGAAGAGAAGCTGATCCCCTACGAGATCACCGGCGGCAGCGACGACTTCGTCAAGGTCAATGTGCGCGGTGAAGAGTTCACCCCGCAGCAGATCTCGGCGATGATCTTGGGCGAGCTCAAGCGGACCGCCGAGGATTATCTTGGTGAGACCGTCACCGAAGCCGTGATCACGGTTCCTGCGTACTTCAACGATGCGCAGCGCCAGGCGACCAAAGATGCTGGCGAGATCGCGGGATTGACTGTCAAGCGGATCATCAACGAACCAACAGCCGCGGCTCTGGCGTACGGGCTCGAGAAGCAGGCGAATGAAAAGATCGCGGTCTTCGACCTCGGCGGCGGTACCTTCGATGTGTCGATCCTCGATGTCGGCGACGGCGTCTTCGAGGTGCTCTCGACCAACGGCGACACCCACCTGGGTGGTGACGACTGGGACCAGCGCCTGATCGATCACATCGCCGACGAGTTCCGTAAGGCCGAGGGCGTGGACTTGACGACCGACGCGATGGCGATGCAGCGCCTCAAGGAAGCCGCGGAAAAGGCGAAGATCGAGCTGTCCAACTCGCAAGAGACCACGATCAACCTGCCGTTCATTACCGCGACCGACTCGGGCCCCAAGCATCTCCAGCTGACCCTGAGCCGATCGAAGTTCGAATCGCTCTGTGACGACCTCTTCACCCGCGTGAAGAAGCCATGTCTCGACGCGATCAAGGACGCCGGGATCGACATCTCCAAGATCGACGAGATCGTGCTCGTCGGTGGTTCGACGCGTATGCCCAAGGTCCAAGAGATCGCCAAGGAACTCTTCGGCAAGGAGCCCAACAAGTCGGTCAACCCCGACGAGGTCGTCGCCATCGGCGCGGCTGTCCAGGGCGGCGTGCTCTCGGGCGATGTCAAGGATGTGCTCTTGCTCGATGTCACCCCGCTCTCGCTGGGTGTCGAGACCATGGGCGGCGTGATGACCAAGCTCATCGAACGCAACACCACCATCCCGACCTCGAAGAAGGAAACCTTCTCGACGGCTGCCGACAACCAGCCGAGCGTACAGATCCATGTGCTCCAGGGCGAGCGTGAGTTCGCCAAGGACAACCGCACGCTGGGTATGTTCGAGCTGGCAGATATCGCCCCGGCCCCGCGCGGCACGCCTCAGATCGAGGTGGAGTTCGCGCTCGACGCCAACGGCATCCTGCAGGTCACCGCGACCGACAAGGGCACTGGCAAGAAGGCCGACATCCGCATCGAGAACTCGGGCGGGCTTGATTCGTCCGAGATCGACAAGATGAAGGCCGACGCCGAGGCACACGCCGAGGAAGACAAGAAGCGCCGCGAGCTCGTCGATCTCAAGAACCGTGCCGACGCGATGATCGCCCAGACACGCAAGAGCCTCGAAGAGCACGGCGAGAAGGTCACCCCGGAAATCCGAGGCTCGATCGAATCGGCGATCTCGGGGCTCGAGTCCAAGCTCAAGGACGAGGGCGTCACCAAGGAAGCCATCGAAGCCGGGCTCAAGGAGCTCGAAACCGCTTCGATGGAGCTCGGCAAGGTGATCTACGAAGCGAGTGCCGCCGAAGCAGGAGCCGAAGCGGCACCAGCCGAGGACGGCGCGAGCGTCGACGGCGATGTGATCGATGCCGACTTTGAGGTCAAGGACAACGATTGATCTGAAGGTATGACACACTCAAGGCCGCCTCAATCGAGGCGGCCTTTTTCATGCGCGGTGCGATTTGTTCAGTGGCCTATTTCAGCGTGGGCTTGGGGAGCTCAAGCCCGTCACGCGTCCAGAAGATACTCAGCGAGGTGCGGTAGCGCGGGGGCAGGGACATGCAGATGACGAACCGGGCGATCTTGCGCCCGAGGTACACGCCGAGCAATGCGAAGATGAGCTGTGCGCCCATGATGATCGGCATGATGACGGGCAGGGCCTGCCCCTTGGCGATGTCGATCGCTCGGGGGAATGATCCCGGGATCAGAATCATGGCTAACAGGATAACCACGGCGATAATTTGAGACACGATCACGAGCCAGATGATGGTTCTGCGTCGGGCACCGAGCATGGTGATGCTCCAGAAGATACCCAGAAGCAGCGCGAAGAAGGATGCGGGCAAGAGGATGGCAAGGAACTCCTTGTTGAGGTTCTTCCAAATCCCACCGATGTTCATCATCGTTGAGTCGAGCTCTTGGTCGATCCACTCTTCGCTGAGCATGCCCCACGAGTACATCCCTGAATAGTTCATGCCCATTGGTGTGCGGTTGATTGTGGTGGTGGTCGTGCCTCCTGGGGCGTTGATAACGGTCGTGGTCGGCAGGTTGATCGTGTGAGAGACCGGCGGGGCCGAGCCGTCTGCCTGTGCCGCGTCGGCCTGTTGTTGCGCAAGGGCGAGCGACCAGGTCTCGTGGTAGATTCCCAGTTCCTCGGCGAGGTCATCGCTGCCGAGCTGCAATGCCCCGCTGACGATTTGCAGTGTGATGAGGGTGCTGATGAAAAACACGCCGAGCAATCCGATCACCCAGAAGGACGCGAGCAATGCACGGAACCGGCTCACCCAGCGGGACATCGTCGGGTAGCTCTGCAGGGCGGCGACCTGCCCGCACTCGGGGCAGCGGGCGATGGCCAGCCCGTAGTGGGGGTCTTTGGAGACCGTTTGGCCGTAGAGGTTGAACCCGCACCCGATGCACGCTCGGTCCGCGCGGATGTGCTCGTTGGTGGGTTTGTCAGCAGCGGTTGGGTTTGAGGTCTGTGCGTCGCTCATGGTTAGCTCTCTCTGGTTCGTCGGCGTCGGATCCGTCTGCGGATTTTTCGGTATCGAGCCTGCGGCCCTCGGGTCGCGCTCGAGTAGTAGTACGCGCCGGGAACAAGCCCGAGCAGCGAGACCGCGAAGATCAGGGCAAAGCCCAGCGACGCGGTCTTGATGTCTTGGGGGTTCCAACGAGCGGTGGTCAGCTCGTATCCGAAGATGGATTCAAGGGTGATCTTGAAGAGGGTGGGGCTCAGGAAGCCGATGGTCCACAGCCCGACTGCGCCCCAGAGTACGCCGAGCGCTGCCCACGCCCGCAGGTGGTGCAGGCTCAGGCGGATGATGCAGACGCACAAGATCGCGAGCACGCAGGCGGTGGAGACGCCGTAGGGATCGCTGGCGATGATCGAGGGCATCTTGATGAGCCCGCTGGTGCGCAGCGGGCTTGCTTCCATCATATTGATTGCGGTCCCGATCGAGAGGAGCATCAGCAGTGGGAGCAGGGCGATGAGGATCAGCTGCACGATCAGCACTCGCAGCGAGCGGATCAGCGATCGCACGCCGCGCCAGAACTCTTGGTCAGGGTGCTTGGTCCGCACACATGCGGTGGAGCAATTCGGGCACACGACGATGGGCAGGGCGTAGTGCTGGTCGGGGACCGCCCGGATCCGGGCGAGTTCTTGCATGCAGGATGGGCAGGTATGCGATCGGGGCACGGAGTGTTTATACCAGAATCGGGGTGTTGAGTTTCATGCGTGATCTGGTTGACTTCAACGCCGCCGGCGCATTTCCTCTATCGCCAGTCTCGGGGATGAGACGAATAGGCGACCCACAGGCCCATAATTAGATACAAAGGCGGAGCCACCATGTACCGAAATCTACTGCACACCACCACCCTCATCGCGATCTCGGCCGGGATCGCGTGCTCATCGTCGGCGATGGCCGACGACACCTCGGCGCTCGAACGCCTTGAAAACGCCCGGATCGCGTACGAAACCGCGCTCGCCGAGCTCAACGCGGCGCAGGCCGCGGTCGCCGAGCTCACCGGCGGCGAAGTCGTCGTGGTCACCGCTGCTGAAAACACCAGCCGGGCCCAGCCAGAAGCCGAAGCCGAGCCCGAAGTCCCCGCCGATCCAACCTCATGGTCCCAAGGCTGGGATTGGTCGGCAACCGTTGGTCTTACCGGCTCATCGGGCAACACCGAGAGCTTCAGCGCCCGGGCCGCACTCGAAGGCGAGCGGTTTACCAGCAAGTACGAAACCACCGTCGGGCTCTCATACAGCTACGCTAGCTCCGAGAGCGACAAGGACACATCGCGTGGCGAGCTCAGTGTTCGCAACGACTGGCTCACCGATTCCAAGTGGCGCTACTTCGCCCAAGGCAAGTACGAGTACGACGAGTTCCAGGCGTGGGACCACCGCCTGTCGGGCGCGTTCGGTGTTGGCTACGAGCTGATCAAGAACGACAAGACCACCCTCATCGGGCGCATCGGTGTGGGCGGGAGCTATGAAGCCGGCGGCAGCGCGAACGAAGAGTTCGTCCCCGAAGGGCTCCTCGGGCTCGACTGGACGCACCAGTACTCCGAGAACACGAAGATGAAAGCCTCGACGACCTACTACCCGAGCTTTGATGATCTGGGCGAGTTCCGCTGGGTGAACACCGCGGGGATCGAGGTCGTGATGGACGCCGAGACGGGCATGACGCTCAATACCGGCTTCGAGCACCGCCACGACTCCGCTCCAGGCAGCGGCTTCAAGCCCAACGATGTTGACTACTACATGGGGCTCGGCTGGAAGTTCTAATCAGCGGCTGAAGCTGATCGATAACAATCAAACACAAGGCGGCCTGCGGGTCGCTTTTTTATTGGATTGATTGGGATTCTGCGGGGATGGTTTGTCCACAGGTTGGGCAGCACGGGGCTCGATTGGCTTGGTAGCCGCACTCTGGGCAGGTAGTGTCGAGGGCGAGCCCGAAGAGGTCGTAGCCGCACTCGTTGCAGAGGTTCTCGGGGACGAGTTTCATATCCTTGGTGTTCTGCACACAACAGCCAAATATATAGCAGAAGTTCCAGACTATGGGGGCTATATAGATGTTACCGTTGAGGTCAGTGAGCATGCTGATGGCGCACGCGAGGGTGGTTCCAACAACAATGCTCCACGCAACGGGCTTTGATCGCCAAGTACGCGAGGTGACATAAATTGTGATCAGGCTCGGAATGCCGATGGACGAGATCGTCTCAATAAATCTGCTGATCTCTTCAGGGAACTGAAGGAGTTCACTCACCGCAGAACCCGGGATCGCGTAAAACACGGCCGTCAGTGCGTACACAATTCCCCACACCACAACAAGTGCGTCTTCACTGGACCAGGGATTCGGATTTAGGGATCGAGCGACGCAGTGGATAAAGATAAAGACGCCGCCGTACGCGCAAGTCCACATGAGAATATAGATGTACCAGCCCATGCCCTCGTCCCCTTCGGGTTAAGACTCCCCGACCCCCCAGTGGCTGCCGTCTCTTGAGACTCTTCGGTACAAAGTATCGCGCTCGACCGGTTCGTACCCGGCCTCGATGATCGAGCGCTTCAGATCCAGCTCGGTCGTCTCTTGGTGCGTGCCTTCGCCCACGGCTTTGGTGATGTCGTACCAGACCACGGTGCCGTCGATGTCGTCGGCGCCCGCTTCGAGCATGAGCTGGGCCATCGGGAGCGTCTGCATAATCCAGAACGCTTTGACATGGGGGAAGTTGTCGAGCATCAACCGCGTGACGGCCAGCGTGCGCAGGTTCTCGTTGCCCGTCGGGCCCGGGAGCCCTTCGAGCGCCGAACCATCGGGGAAGAACGGCAGCGGTGTGATGGTCTGGTAGTACCCGCCCTTGTCGGACATCGCCGGGGTGGGGAGCTGGGCGCCATCCTTGTTGAGCGTGATGACGGGCGCGGTGATCTGCTCGGATTCTTCGATGCCGTCGGCGATGTACGCGTCTGGGTCGCCGGCGTACCCGAGCCGATGCAGGGCTTGGTCTTGGGATCGGCGGAGGATCTCCATGTGGCGGAGGCGTTCGTCTTGCTCGTCAACATGGCCGTAGAGCATGGTGCAGTTGGTGTTGAGTCCGAGCTCATGGGCGACGAGGTGCACATCGAGCCATTCGTGCGCACCGATCTTGGTTTTGAATGCTTCACGGTGGACGCGCTCATCGAAGACTTCGGCGCCCCCGCCGGGCAATGACCCGAGCCCGGCTTCTTTGAGTTTTTCGAGCACCCAGCGTACGCCGATCTTGGGGTCTTGCTTCTTGTAGACCTTGGCGATCCGCGCCAGGTGCACGAGTTCGACAGCCGTGAATGCTTTGAGGTGCACGCCCGGTGCTATTTCGCGGAGGGTTGAGAGCATCTCGGTGTAGTACTCAAACGGTAAATAGGGGTTGAGCCCGCCGACGATGTGGAACTCGGTCGCGCCCGACTCCACGGCGATACGCCCCTGTTCCTTGATGTACTCAAGATCGCGCGTGTACTCGCCCTCCTCGCCCTGCTTGCGGGCGAACTCGCAGAACTTGCACGAGAGCGCACAGACATTGGAGTAGTTGAGGTGGCGGTTGATGTTGTAGTACGCGACTCCGGGGTGCATGCGATCGCGGACGATCTTGGCGAGCTCGAAGACGCTCCAGACATCGGGGGTCTCGTAGAGGACCTTGCCGTCGTCGAGGGTGAGGCGCTCGCCGGCGAGCACCTTGGCGCGGATGGGGGCGAGCGCCGGATCGAGCCCGGGGATGGGTGTGTTGGATTGAAGATCAGGGGCCGATTTGGGCATGGTGGTCATGCCAGATCGTAGCGGCGGGATCGCGTGTTTTCAATGATTACTGAAACTTGATCGAGCCGTCGGTGAGCAGGGCGATCATGTCCTTGACGGCCGCCGCCCGGTGCGAGATCCGGTTTTTCTCCGCGGGCTCGAGCTGGGCGCTGGTGAGTGTATAGTCCGGCCCAACAAGGAACAGCGGGTCGTACCCGAACCCGTTTTCGCCCTTTGGCACCTGATCCGATTGCCCGATCCGCCCTTCAAAGGCTCCAACCGTGGATCCGAGCACTTTGCCAGCGGGGTCAGCAAGGACCATCGTGCAGGTGAATCGGGCGGAGCGTTCTTCGTCGGGGACGCCTTCGAGCTCGCCCAGCACCTTCTGCCCGTTGAGCACATCGCGCTGTTCGCGGGTCATGGTCGCGGCCACTCCATCGGCGTCGCCATCAAAGGCATAGTGCGACGAGATCACGCCCGGTCGTCCATCGAGGGCGTCGATGATCAGCCCCGAGTCGTCGGCCAGGCAGTGCATGTTGGTGAGCTTGGCGTAGGTGATGGCTTTGATGGTCGCGTTGTCGAGGAAGGTCTGGCCGTCTTCTTCGGGCTCGGGGAAGGCGCGATCGAAGTGGTCAAGCCCGATAATATCGATGGGGGTGTCGCTCAGGAGAGATTGGAGCTCGCTGACCTTGCCCGGGTTCTGTGTTGCTAAAACGATTGTGGGCATGGGGGCTCCTTCTCCCGATAGATGGGTGGGATGGTATGCCCCATCCAGCCAGAGAAGCGTTTACAGGGCCGTGTCCAAATGACTCCATCCTCCCATCATGCCGGTAGCGATCCTTCGATGTCCCGGGCGAAACTCGCCCAAAGAGCCGCCGATGCGCTCGAAGCGATCGGGCCCGAGGACAGCCCCTCGTTGCGTTCGTGCGTGGGGTTCGATGGGTTCATCGACTCGATCATCCATGTCGTCGATCAGCGCCATTCGATGAAGCATGACGACTACGAACGCATCCACACCATCCCGCAGTTCGCGGCCCGCTGCGGCTCAGCCGCCAATCGCTCGGCGAATCTCGAACTCGTCGTCAACGACACCCGGTTCGGGGGCAATGGCCCGTTGCTGTCGAGTGCGCTCGGGTCGTTGGGGTCTGGGGTGACCTACATCGGGGCGGTGTCGCTGGAGGACGACTGGGACGCCGTCGACCCGATCTACCAGCCCTTCGTTGATCTGTGCGAGCGGGTGATCCCGCTGTGCCCGCCCGGGCGCACCGACGCGCTCGAGTTCGACGACGGCAAGATCATGCTCGGCAAGCCCGAGAGCGTCCAACGCGTCACATGGGATCGCATCAAAGAAGTCGTCGGGCTCGAACAGCTTATTGAGATCTTCGATCAGGTGTCGCTGATCTCAGTGGTCAACTGGACACTCGTGGGCGGCGTGCCGGGGATCTGGCAGGGGCTGTGCGACGAGGTGTTCCCAAAGCTGTCCACGGATCGCCAGCGGCGCATGTTTATTGATCTGTCGGACCCGGCCAAGCGCACCGATGCGGACATCGTGATCGCGATGGACCTGATCAGCAAGCTCCAGAAGCACCTGCCGGTGACACTGGGATTGAACCTGGCCGAGAGTGGGCGGGTCGCGCGGGTGATCGGGGTGGATGTGTACGACGACGAGCACAACCGTTCGCTTTCGAGCATGGTCCCGGAAGCCGCGGGGATCATTCGTGAGTCGCTCGGGCTCGACTGTGTGGTCATCCACCAGCACACCGGGGCCGGGGCGGCGGACTCGGGCGGCGATTCGCACTGGTTCGCGGGCCCTTACACGCGCAAGCCTCGGATCTCGACTGGCGCGGGCGATCACTTCGGCGGGGGCTTTAGCTTCGCGCAGATCGCCGGCTTGCCGCTGGGCGAATCACTCGCGGCTGCGTGCGGGGTTGCGGGCGCGTATGTCCGCGATGGTGCGAGCCCGTCGCGTGCTCGACTGATCGAGTTCCTGCGTGACCTGCCGGTGCCCGAGGCGCACTAGCTTCAAACGAGTTTAGTTCTGAGCCGCTCGCCTGAGCCGTTCCATAATCGCGCCGCGGATGGCTTCGTCGTCGGGGGTTGTTGCCCGTGGCGGCTGCTCGATCCAGAGGGATTCGGAGCCGGCCTTGTCACCATCGTGCATGGCGCGGTAGATCGCGCTGGCGTACGCGTCGAGTGCGCTGGGCATCGCGATCAGCTCGCCGCCCGATGGGTGGGCGTCGATTGACCACGCGATCAGTATGGTCGATGGTTCTGCGGAGCCGAGTGCGTCCGACTCGACAAGCGTGGTCGGCGTGCGGGGCTGGTAGTGCGCGCCAATGGTGCCCGGCGAGCGTGCGGGCTCGCTCGCATCAACCATCGTGACGCACTCGACTGGTTGTGCGAGGGTTTCGCGGATGGCGTGGACGCCGATGATGCCGGGGCGGAGGACACGGATAGGATCGGTCGAGAGATCGAGCACGGTCGATTCGATGCCCGCCCGGCAGTGCCCCCCGTCGATGATGACGAGGTCCGCGTTGGGGAACCCGTCGTTAACATGCTCGGGCGTGGTGGGGGAGATGCGGCCCGACGGGTTCGCGCTGGGCCCGACGATGGGCTTACCAAACGCTTCGATGAGGGCGAGCGCACACGGATGGGCCGGGCAGCGGATGGCGACGGTCGGGCCATCGGCGGAGACATTGCCCGGGATGCACGCGGCTTTGGGCAGCACGATGGTCATCGGGCCGGGCCAGTAGGCCTTGGTGATTTTGTCTGCGGTCGGTGTCCAGTCCTCAACGAGGGTCTTGGCCATCTCGATCCCGGACACATGCACGATCAGCGGGTTGGTGCTCGGACGCCCCTTGAGCGCGAAGACCCGATCAACAGCTACAGGATCGAGCGCATCGGCGCCCAGCCCGTACACGGTCTCGGTCGGGAAGGCGACGAGCTGGCCTTTGGCGAGTTGCTCAACGCCTCGCGCGATCGCGATGGGGCCTTCGAGGATCTCAGTCATCGGCCGAATCCGGTTTGGCGGGTGCTGGTTCGACCTGATAATCAAGCGCCGACTCGCCCGGGGCGAGCTGGTTGATGTCGGGGACGACGAAGTCGATTCGCGAGCGATCGAGCGTGGTGCCCATGGCTTTGTGCAGATCGACGATCGCGTTGTTGTAGTTGGTCAAAGCCGCGGCTTCGGTGATCTCAGCGTTGGCCAATGCTTCTTGCTGGTTGAGTTCGAGATTGAGGCGCTCGACAGAATAGCCCAGATTCGTGAACTCCTTCTCAACCCCCAACGAACGCAAGGCCTCGCCCTGGGCGACGCGTGAGAGGTTCGACTGGGCGATGAGCGCGTTGTTGGTGACGATCGCGTTGAGGGCGATCTTCACATCGAGCACGATCGACTGGGCCGTCTGGCGGTAGGCGACGACGGACTGCATGCGTTCTAAGCGCGACTGGCGGTACTGGGCTTCGCCGATCCGGTTGCCCACGGGCTGTTCGAAGCGCAGCCCAAGGAGCCAGTCGTCGATAAAGCGGGTCGCGTCGTCGTCGTTGTAGGCGTCGCCGAAGGAGTCGCCGAACCCGAGCAACCGGGCCTGGGCCTGGAGCTCGAGCTTGGGCAGGCGTTGGTTCTTGGCGACCTGCTGGCGGATGGTCGCGTCGTCGATGCTCAAGAGCGCGATGTCCATCTCCGGGCGGTTGGTGACGGCGTTGGTGATCGCGTCGAGCAGTGAATACGAGATCGGCTCGCTCGTCGCGTCCTCGCGTGGGACGATCAGCGCTTCGGAGCCCACTGGCAGCGATGGGTCGTTCATCAGCAGCTTGAGCCGATCGCTGGCGTTGCGGAGGTTGGTCCGGGCAACAAGCAGGTCCGAGCGTCGGCGCTCGACCCGGGCGACGGCGTCGGCGACCTGTGCCTGGCGGGCGTCTTGCACCCGGCGAGCCTTGATGTCGTCGCGGACCTTGATCCCGCGATCGAGGAGCTTCGAGCGGATGACGAGTTCTTTGTAGCGCAGGACCAGGTCCCAGTAGGCCTTCTCGGTCTCGCTGGCGGCGTCGATCAACGACGATTTGAGCGACGCGACGCTCGAACGCTCGGCGTTGCGGGCGAGATTGATCTGGGCGAGGTTGGTCTGCTTGCCGAACCCACGGAGCAGGGGCTGGGTGACGCCCAGCGTGATGTTCGACGCGTTGGCTGGGTTGGGCACGGGCGGGGTGCCGAAGAACGAAGAATCGACATTGGTGTAGTTGATGTCGTTGGAGAGCGACAGATTCCCGCCGGTCGAGAGCTTGCGGGAGACCCCGACGGAGCCGTCGGCGGATTGCGACGCATTGCGGACAAAGGTCGTCGAGCCCCCGAACCCAGACCCGGATTGGGGGATGATCGAGTCTTGGTACTGGGCGGACGCGAAGAAGAGCCAGTCGAACTCCGCCTCGGCTTGGGTCAGGGCGCTCTGGGAGATCGCGGGGGCGAAGCTGGCGAGCTCGACGCTCAGGTTGTTGGCGACGGCGGTCTGGATGGTTTTTTCGAGCGACAAGCCCACGAGCTTGGTCGTGTTGCCCATCAGGTCCTGGCCGACGAGTGCCGAGATCGGGTCGTCGGCGTCGGGCGTCTGGCTCTGCAGATCAGTCAGGTATCCATCGATGGAGTATTGCTCCTCGATCTCTTGGAGGTGCTCGTCGCGGATTTCCAGTTTCGTGAGGTCGAGGGTGGTGCTGAGCGAGCGGGATTCGGGGTTCTGTTTGGCGTGCTCGACCTCGATCTCGATCGCGCGGATCATGGCGCGTTGGAGCTCTTTGTCGCTTTGGCGCTCGATGGGCGACGAGCACCCGCTGGCGGCAAGGATTGCGCCCGCGCTGATTGCACTGATGATGCTGTTCATGAGCATGAGCGGGCTGCGGGCACGATTGTGGGGGGTGGCGGGCATGCGATAACGGTAGGTTGGGTACAATGTGGAGTCGTGCCCCATTCGGCGAGAACCTCACCCGAGTGTGCGGGTACACTCTGGATGGACGCAAACGACCCAAGATTGCTACGCATGAGGAGCCAGCCGTGCAGAAGAATACGAAAAGCATCAAGATGATCCAGACCGCCGCCACCGCTTGCACAGCCGTGCTGGCGTTGGGTGTGTCTGTGCTGCCGACCAATGCCGCGGCCATCTCCAACGAGCGGATGATCGCTGCCCAGGATGCCGGCGAGCTGCGCACCGTCAAAGCCGACAACACCCAGCTCCGTTGCGGCGATCAGGATGTCTTCTACGCCATCGCCGAGCTCCCCGCAGGGACCACCTTCGAGGTTCTGGGCACTTCGAGCACCTACACCAAGATCCGCATGCCGGCTGATGTCGGGGCGTTTGTTCCGGTCAACGAGGTCGACGCGACCACTTCTGGCAAGACCGTGGTGCTCGTCGTCGAATCCAAGCTGCGGGCGCCCTCGCGTTTGATGGGGCTCTCGGGGTCTTGGAAGGGTGTGTTCAACACGCCGTTGGCGGTGGGGACGCAGCTTCCTGTGCTCGAAAACCTGCTCGATAACTCGGGCGAGATCGTGGGCTATCGCGTGAGCCCGCCGACCGGCGTCGACGGCGAGCTGGCGATCGCGTACATCAAGACCGATGCCCTGCGTGCACCAACGAGCAAAGAGATCGAAGCCTACAACGCCGGTAACGGCGGGG
>TARA_R110002072_G_scaffold303121_1_pt1 | contig 141238 bp, 109 predicted proteins | sample TARA_R110002072 | Tara Oceans TARA_R110002072 (sample SAMEA4397118) | marine metagenome | biome: Polar Biome; feature: [SRF] surface water layer (ENVO:00010504); material: water (ENVO:00002006), including particulate matter (ENVO:01000060) such as... | depth 5 m
ACGGTCGACGCCACAAACACCTACGTTTCAACAAACACGCTTCAGTTCTCCGGCATGGAAAACCTGACCGGCAGCTCAGCCGCTGATACGTTTAACGTGAATGTTTCGGCGACCGTCGACATCGACGCAGGTGACGACGCTGACCAGTTCAATGTAGCCAGCGGAGCGGTCATCACAGGGTTGCTTGCTGGTGGAGCGGGAGCGGACAACTTCGACTTTAACGGAGTCATCGCGTTGCCGACGCTCGATGGCGGCTCGGGCGGTGACACGCTTGACCTGGCTGGCGGAACCAACGCCATCAACCTGTCGCTTAACGATGCGACGAACATTGAAACTCTGATTGGAACCGGACAGAGCGACACTCTGACGGGAACATCTGGGGATGACTCGTTCAACGTGACGGACAATAACGGCGTCGACAACGGAACGGTAAACAGTGCCGTCTTCACCTCGTTCGAGAATCTGGCAGGAGCGGACGGAAACGACAGCTTCCAGTTCCAGAATGGTCTGGGCCTGAGTGGCGGAATCGACGGCGGAGCTGGTTCAGACGTGATCGACTACTCGCAGTATTCAACTGGCGTCACCATTAACCTGTCGGCCGGGATTTCGACCAACATCGCTGGTGGTATTGCGAATATCGAAAATGCGATCGGTGGCCAGACCGGCGACACACTGACGGGATCAGCAGCTGATAACTCACTGACTGGTGGCCTTGGCGATGACGTCTTCTTTATCACCGACGGCGGGGCAGACATCGTCGACGATGGAGCGGGCAGCGACACAATCAACTTCTCGCTGGCAACCGGACCGATCACGATCGATCTGGATTCTTCGAGTGTTCAAACTGTACGAACGGGACAGACCGTGACACTCGACGCTGACGGCATTGAAAACTTTGTCGGCAGCAGTGCAGACGACGTGGTACGGGCAGCAATCCTTGGTGCTGGGCCACGCTCGATTGACGGCGGTGGTGGTTCTGACCGTTACGAAACAACGTCAAATTCTTCCAACAGCTGGACGATCAACGGCTCAAACGCCGGGCAACTTGGGACTGTTAATCCGGTTTCCATTACGTCGGTCGAAAACCTGGCCGGTGGCACAAGCGATGACACGTTCAACTTCGTCGATGGTGGCGACATCACCGGAATCATCAACGGGAACGACGGTGGTGACGTTGTTTCGTTCGCTGCTCCACGGACTCAGGCGGCGAACGTCAATATCGGTCGGCTGGTGAGCATTGAAACGCTGGTCGGTAGCGTTGCGGACGACACGTTGACGGCGGCAGCTGGCGGAACCGACTTTGTGGTGAACGCCGCGAATGCCGGTACCGCCGACGCGATCGTGTTCAGCAGCTTCGAAAATCTCGCTGGTGCTGCTGGCAACGACTCGTTCACCTTTAACGCGGGCGGATCGCTCGCCAGTGCCGTTGATGGTGGTGCGGGATCAAACTCGCTGGTGCTTACCGACGGTGACGATGTCATCGACCTGTCGGGGGTTTCAGCATCCGTTGGCTACTCAGGGACTGCAGCCGGCACGACCGACTTTGCGAACATTACGTCGATCGATGCTCGCCTTGGCGGCAACGTTCTGACCGGTCTGGATCTGACGGCCAGCTGGACAATTGCCGCTGCCGGTACCTACACAACAGGAACGTCACCGAACGAGCGGACGTTAAACTTCACGAACCTCGATACGGTTCGTGGCGGTTCAGGAGCGGACAGCTTCACACTGGACGAAGACCTGTTGATCGTTGTGGATGGTCGCGGGGGACTTGATTCACTGCATGTTACAAACGATACGGTTGAGATTACGGGACCGATTACGGCTGACGGTTTCAGCGGCACAGTGAATCGGAGTGTCGGGTCGAATCGAGTGGACTTTGACGGGATTAACTCAGTCGTCGGCGAGTCGGGCACCAACACTCTGCAACGAAGCACTGGTGGCAAAAATGCGGTGTGGACGCTCAATCCAACGACAGGAAACTCGTACGCGGAAGCAGAAACGGCGACCACCACGGTAAGGACTCTGGCCTTTAGCGGAATGCTGAATCTGATCGGTGGCGACGCCAACGACACTTTCAACATCAACGGTTCAAACGCTGTTAATATCACTGCCGATGGTGGCGACGACGTCTTCAACTTCCTGGATAACGCTGCCGAAATCACCGGGACCATCGACGCCGGTGCCGGGAACGATACGCTTAGCTTTAGCGGGGTAACCAACTCGGTCACTGTCGATCTGGGGACATTAACTGCGTTCGAAACGGTCATCGGCGGAAGTGGTAACGACACTCTGATTGGTACTAGTGTCGCCAATCAGTTCAACATTACCTCAGCCAATGCAGGGGCGGTGGCGGACCTCGGCGTCAACTTCCAGAGCTTCGAAACGCTGCAGGGAGCTGCCGGCAACGACACGTTCACTCTTTCGAACGGTGCTACGGTTGGTCGAATCGATGGTCAGTCGGGTAGCGATGTGATCAACCTGACTGCTTACACAACGGCGCGCAATGTCGCTCTGACCGGTTCGGCAACGAACGGATTTAATGGAACAGAAGCCGCCGTTGGCACGTTTGCCGGAATTGCGACCATCAATCTGAACAGTGGTGTCAGCGGCAACACTCTGGCAGGGCTCAATAACGACTCGGTCTGGGATCTGGACGCCACGCCAACTTACACCAGCTCTTCCCGCGTGTTGAACTTCAGCGGTGCCGGAGCAATCACCGGTGGAAGTGGTAAGGACATCTTCAACGTCGGAGCTGGTGGAGCCACACTGAATGTCAACGGTGGTGCCGGAGCTGACCGACTCGTGCTGGCTGATCAGCAAATCTTGACGGGTAGTTACGACGGTGGAGAAGGATTCGACACGATTGACCTGTCGGCTTACACAACATCCACGACGTTTACGGCGACAGACCACGGCACCAACAACGGCTTTATGCTGACTTCGACGGGAATCACCGGAACTGCCGACAACGTTGACACTGTTATCGGTGGGTCGGCTGTGGATCAGATTGTCGGTTTGAATCAGCAGTCTTCCTGGTCGCTCAGCACGATTGACGACACTCTGGACCAGTACTTCACGCAGTTCACTGATCCAGGGACGGGGCAGGAGTTTGGCCGAACGCTGTTTGCTACCGGCATTGAGACACGAAACGGCGGCAGTGATGTAGACACCTTCACATTGCAGATGGACCGTCTGGTGGCGGGCGTGACTCACACGGTTAATGGGAACGGCGGAAACGATGTTTACCTGCTTGAGTTCAATGCGGGGACTTCGTTCAGTGGTACATCCAACCTTGTGATTAACGGTGGTGATCCAGGGGCCGACATCGACAATCTGGATACCTTGCAAATCTTCGTTGACAAGCTTGGCGAGATCGCTCGGTCGATTGGCGTGACTTACGATTCAGCAGCCAGTGGCGACGTCAGTGTTACCGGCCTCGGCGGTGCGTCGGCTCTGGATATCAACACGATTGAGACGCTTGAGATCATCGGTGACTCAGCGAACGACGATGACGTCACTGTCACCACGACGGCAGGGGCCGATATGGTGACGGTGGTGCCGGCTGCCAACGGTGCTCAGGTCTTCCTTGGCGGGACCAGTGCTTTGCCGGGAGTTGCTGGCGGTTCGACCGGACCGGATATCACCATCAGCGGTGTGACCAACGTGGCTGGTGTCTCGGTGAACGGCGCTGCTGGCAGCGACACGTTGATTTACGACGGGTCACCAACGGTGACTCCAAGCGGCCCAGGGGCCGGCACGCTGACTTCAGCCGGACTGGCCGATGTCGTTTACAGCGGGTTCGAGACAGTCGACGCTACAGGGGTTCTGAGCTTCACGATCGGTGCGACAGTCGCCGCTAACGATGGAACGGCTGATTCGTATAACGTTTCGATCGAGTCGGGACTGCTCGAAGTCAACGTCAACGGAAGCGTTGTGCTGCAACAGGATGTTGCGACGATTGACCAGCTTGTGATTCAAGGATCGAACGACGACGACACGCTGACGGTGGATTACTCAAACGGTAGCCCGGTTCCAGTTGGCGGGTTGACCTTTAACGGTGGCGGCCAGACTACGGCAGCCGGCGACGCTCTGGTTGTCATTGGAGCTGGGATCGGATCAGGCAGCAGCGGTACCTACACTCCAAGTGCCACAACAAATGGCGACGGTGTTGTGTCGATCGATGGCTCAACGATCACGTTCACGGGACTTGAGCCGGTAACCGTTTCTCAGATTACGACGTTCGCCTTCGTAACTCCGAATGCGGTTGACGCAATCGTCATTGACAGTCCAGCTGCTGGCCAGAACCGAGTCAGCGGGACCAGCGGTGGTGTGACCTTCGAATCGTTGATCTTCAGCAATATCGCCAACTTTACGCTGGACGCTGCAACCAACGATGTCGATTCGGCGTCGGGCGACAGCATCACCTTTACGTCAGACCTGCTTGCTGCTGGTCTGGCGTCGATGTCGGTCAACGGCGGGCTCGGCAGTGACACTATTGATGCTTCGGCAGTCACTTCGCTCGGCGTTTCGCTCAACGGCGGAAGCGGTGACGACACTCTGGTGACAGGTGGCGGCAACGATTCAATCGACGGCGGTGCCGGGACTGACACTGTTCGTCAAACCGCTAATGGCACCCAGACGTTGACCGCCGATACGCTGCTGACTGGTAACGGGACAGACACGCTGTCCGGGATCGAACGAGCCGATTTGATCGGTGGTACGGGGGCCGACCTGATCTCTGTCGCCGGATTTACGGGGCAGGCAACACTCAGCGGTCTGGGGGGCGATGACACACTGACGGGCGGTGCCGGCAATGATTCGCTCGACGGCGGATCAGGCAGCGACACGGTCCTGGATGTGGGGGCTGCAGGGTACGTTCTAACGACTTCGCAGTTGACCGGTTCCGGGACCGACAGTCTGACCAGCATCGAAAACGCCAATCTGACGGGCGATGCTTCGGCTAACACGATTAATGCATCAGGCTTTGCAGGAACGGCCACGACTCTCAGTGGTGGAGCGGGTAACGACACGATTACCGGCTCGTCCGGTCAGGACAGCATCGAAGGCGGCGACGACGACGATTTGCTTTCGGGAGCCGCTGGAAATGACACCATCGGCGGAGGGGCGGGTAACGATCTGCTGCTCGGTGGAAGCGGCAACGACATGCTGACTGGCGATGCTGGTGATGACACTGTCGACGGTGGGTCAGGTAGCGACCAGATGAACGGCGAAGGCGGCACAGATGTGGTTCAGGCATCGGGTAGTCTGAACTACACCGCAACGGACTCACAGATTTCCAATGGAACCGACATCGACACTTACTTTGAGTTTGAATTCCTGTCGATCGTCGGTGACTCAGCTGCAAACAACATCGACGCCAGTGCGGTCACGATTCCGACGATGCTGGATGGCGGATTTGGAAACGACACCATCACCGGCGGGGCAGGTAACGACACGATCTTTGGTAATCAGGGCATGGATTCAATTAACGGTGGAGCCGGAGACGACAACATCGACGGCGGTGCCGACAACGATACCCTGGTGGGTGGAGCAGGAACGGACACGCTGAGTGTCACTGCAAATACCACGCTGACGATCGGAGCGAATCAGACGACCGGCAACGGCACCGACACCTTCAGCGAATTCGAGCAGGCGATTCTGACGGGCGGCGTTGGCAATAACCGGCTCGACGCTTCCGGAGCCACATTCAACGTGACGTTGCAGGGACTTAGTGGCGACGACACGTTGCTCGGTGGAGCCGGCGACGATTCGCTCGACGGTGGCGATGGCACGGATGCGGCCGAGATTACCGGTGACAACATTGTGCTCACGGATGCGTCACCTCTGGGTGGCGGCTCGGATATGACGACGTCTGTCGAAAGTCTGCAGCTTGTCGCTTCTGGGGCCGGCAGCAACATCGACGCCAGCGCCTACACCCTTGGCCCGGTTACGATTGTTGGCTCTGGTGGTGACGATACGCTGCGTGGCGGTTCAGGCGACGACCTGATCATCGCCGGTGGCGGTGAGGACCTCGTGGAAGGCGGTGCTGGCAACGATAATCTGATGGGCAACTCCGGTGATGACACCATTTCCGGTGGCGGTGGCGACGACGTGATCAGCGGCGGAAGCGGCCAGGACCTGCTCATGGGCGATGCTGGCACTGATGTGCTGCGAGGTGGTGGTGGTGCTGACACGTTGCGAGGTGGTGCTGACGACGACACGTTGTTTGGCGATGCCGGTGCCGACACCATCTTCGGTGATGACGGAATGGATCAGTTGTATGGTGGAGCCGGTGACGATGGCCTGAACGGTGGAAGCGGCAACGACATCGTCAACGGAAACAGCGGCAATGACACACTGCTTGGGCTGACTGGCATGGACACGCTGCTTGGCGGGGCCGGTCGAGACATACTGATCGGCGGTGATGGCGATGACACCGTCCGTGGTCAGGGTGGAGCGGACACGATGGCCGGCAACGCAGGTACCGACAAGATCGAGTCGACAAGTGCTGACACGATCGACGAAGCGTTCAATGAATCGCTCTTCCCGGAACTGCTTGGACTGTAAAATCCATGCTCTCATTGAGGCTTGATTCAGCGAGTCTCAATGAGAGTCCCTTGCACGCAGGAGTCGCTGGCCATAATCGAAGCCAGCGGAGCGAAGATCAGGTTGAGAGAGCAGCTGCGATTCTGGCTGCTGTGCAGGAGCCAGAATCGCAGAGAAACGGACAGGACGCGACAGACGAAAAGAGGCCGGGCAATTGCTTGCCCGACCTCTTTGGTCGTTTACAGATTGAACCGCCGATCGGCAGGTGCAAACTTACTTCTTTGCAGTGCTCTTGGCAGCGCGGGCCTTTGTCGCTTTGGCTGGCTTGGCGACGCCGGTTTTAGCTTTGGTTGACTTGCTGACCGTTGCTTTGGCAGTGCTTTTTGCAGCACGGGCCTTTGTCGCTTTGGCTGGCTTGGCAGCGCTGGTTTTCGCTTTGGTCGACTTGCTGACCGTAGCCTTGGCGGTGCTCTTTGCAGCACTGGCCTTCGTTGCTTTGGCTGGCTTTGCAGCGCTGGTTTTCGCTTTGGTCGACTTGCTGACCGTTGCCTTTGCAGTGCTTTTTGCAACGCTGGCTTTTGTCGCTTTAGCTGGCTTGGCAGCTCCGGCTTTGGCTTTGGTCGACTTGCTGGCGGCTGGTTTTGCCGTTGCAGGTTTCGCTGTGCTTTTGGCCTTGGGTGTCGCTTTCCGTGCAGTTGTTTTGGTTGCCATAATCCGTTGGCTCCTTCGAGATCGTTCCGGGCACCTCGTTAAGTGAACGACCAGCTGCTTCGCCTGGGTACCCGACTTGGAGCGAAACAACCATTAGTTTCTGTTTGCCGGGGAAGAGTTGAACATCAAAGTTCGCCCCGGCAAATTCAGCTTCGTATTACGGCGGCTGCGTCCTCTGGTCTCAACAGCCGCGATCAATTTACAGGTTCAAGTTATCTTTCAGGGATTGAGGTACTCGTTCTGGACTTACGTCCGCTTCGAGTGTGCGGCTTTTATCCCTCTCCGGAAAGTCGGTCAACTGCAAAATCTTCTGCTGTAATGATTTGCTTGATTCCTGGAAGTTGTAAGTTGCATTGAAGAGTCGTCAGCTCGTCGACATAACTTGAAAAGATTCCGCGTCAGGACACAAAGATTCTCACAGCTCGAAGGTGGCGTCCTCTTGCTTGACGACTTCGAGCTGTGCCAGAACAATCGCCGGTCGTTTATGTCAGCCTCTCTGATTGCCGGTTCTGCAGACGTTCAGCAGCTGAATCTGGCCCTCTGGCGATCACAGCGAATCGGCTGTCTGAGTTCTGAAGATCACTCGAGCAACAATCTCCTCACCGGCTTTCTGATACGGAATTTCCCATGTTTGATGCGATTCAGGCGGCGCCTCCAGACGCCATTCTTGGTCTTACCGAGGCATTCAAGAGCGACAGCAATCCGAACAAAGTCAATCTGACGGTTGGGGTTTACAAGGACGAGTCCGGAGCGACTCCGGTTTTGAAGTCGGTGAAAGCGGCGGAAGCCCGGCTGCTTGCTGGTGAAGCCAGCAAGGGGTATCTGCCGATCGGCGGACTTGGCGAATACTGTGATCTGACTCAGCGGCTGTACTTCGGGGATGACCACGAGGTGACGACTGCGAATCGGGCAGCGACGTTCCAGACTCCGGGCGGGACGGGAGCGCTGCGAGTTGCCGCTGACTTCATCCATCAGAATTTTCCGTCTGCATCGATCTGGTGCAGCACGCCGACCTGGCCGAACCATCCAAAGGTTTTCAAAGCCGCTGGCGTTAACGTTGAAAACTATCCTTACTTCGACGCGAGCTCGCACGGCGTGAACATCGATGGGATGCTGGCGGCGATCAAGGGAGCACGATCTGGTGACGTTGTCTGTCTGCACGCCTGCTGTCACAACCCGACCGGTGCTGATCCGTCGGTTGAGCAGTGGAAACAGATCGCGGACGCAGTTTACGAGCAAGGTCTGTTGCCGTTTCTCGATTTTGCGTATCTCGGGTTTGGAGAAGGGATCGAGTCTGACCGGGCGGCGTTGATGGAATTTGCTCGGCCCGGCGCCGAACTGCTGGTTGCGTCGTCTTACTCCAAAAATTTCGGTCTCTATAGTGAGCGAGTCGGTGCGTTGTCCGTCGTGACGAATAACGCGGACTCGGCAAAGACGGTTGCCAGCCAGGTCAAGGCGACCATTCGCACCAATTATTCGAATCCGCCGGCGCACGGTGGGTCGATTGTTCAAGTGGTCCTTGGCGACGCCGAACTGCGTCAGCAATGGGACGGTGAGCTTGCCGAGATGCGGGAACGGATCAACGGAATGCGTAAGTTGTTCACGCAAACGATGGCGGCGCGGCTTCCGGATCGCGATTTCTCGTTTATCGAGCGGCAACGAGGCATGTTCTCGTATTCCGGTCTGACGGCGGAACAGGTTGACACGCTGCGCGACAGGTTTTCGATTTACATCGTCCGTGACGGTCGGATCAACGTCGCAGGAATCAATCAAGGGAATGTCGAGCCACTGTGTGAAGCGATTTCGTCGGTTCTCGACGCAGGGTAGGCAATCAAGGCTTGCAGGGGCGTCTGTTCTGACAGCGGATGTAAAGTGGCAGTGTCGGTCAGTGCGGTGGCAAGTCGGCGTGAGAGCACGGTTTCTGGTGGATTTGAACTGGTTGCCAAACGGAAACCGGTTACCCACAATACATAGCGGTCAATCAGGCGGGCGTGATGCGGTGAAGAGTCTGCACTCGGATTTCTTCACAGAGCAACGCCCTGGCAGATCTGACACGGCATTGATTGATATGGCCGGAGTCAGCTCAGGAGCGGCCCCGCTTTGCACGACGTCGGGACTCTGTCCGGGTGTCCAATGTTTTTCGGTTGTCCGATACACCACAGAAGGATGCGAACAAGATGGATAAGACGGCCAAAGTTGTGCTGGACGGACAGGAATTCGAGCTGCCGGTTATTGTTGGAACTGAAAATGAAGTCGGGATCGACGTGTCGAAGTTTCGGGCCGCGTCGGGAGCGGTCACGCTCGATTCCGGCTATGCCAACACTGGTTCCTGTGAGAGCAAAATTTGCTTCATCGACGGTGAAAAGGGAATTCTGCGATACCGTGGCTATCCGATTGAGCAGCTTGCTGAGCATGCCAGGTTCCCGGAAGTTGCTTACCTGTTGATCAACGGTGAATTGCCGACCGAGTCGCAGTACCAGTCTTTCCGTGAGGATCTGACCTACCACAGCATGATCCACGAAGACATGAAGAAGTTCTTCGAGGGGTTTCGCCACACCGCGCATCCCATGGCGATTCTGTCGGCGATGGTCACGTCCATGTCGAGCTACTATCCGGAATCGGACGACGACGAACAGGATGACAACATCATCCGATTGCTGGCGAAGGTCAAAACAATTGCTGCCTATGCCTACAAGAAATCAATCGGTCAACCTTTTGTGCAGCCGCAAAACAGACTTCGGTACTGCGCCAACTTCCTGCACATGATGTTTTCCGTGCCGACCGAACCGTATGAGGTCGACCCGGTACTGGAAGACGCTCTGAATGTACTCCTGATTCTGCACGCCGATCACGAACAGAACTGCTCGACGTCGACTGTCCGTATGGTTGGCAGTAGCCAGGCTAATCTCTACGCATCGGTGTCGGCTGGGATCTGTGCCCTCTGGGGGCCACTGCACGGCGGAGCCAACCAGAAGGTCATCGAGATGCTCAGCATGATTCAGCAGGATGGCAGCGGCATCGGCAAGTACGTTGAAAAAGCGAAAGACAAATCCGATCCGTTTCGGCTGTTCGGGTTCGGACATCGCGTCTACAAGAATTTCGACCCTCGAGCCACCATTCTGCGGAAGTCGGCTGAAGTCGTTCTCGACCGTCTGGGGGTCTCGGATCCGATGCTCGACATCGCTCGGCAGCTTGAAGAAGTCGCGTTGAAGGACGACTACTTTATCGAGCGAAACCTCTACCCGAACGTCGATTTCTACAGCGGCATCATCTATCGCGCGATGGGCATCCCGACGGACATGTTCACGGTGATGTTCGCGCTTGGTCGACTGCCGGGCTGGATCGCTCACTGGAAAGAACTCCGCAACGATCCATCCAGCCGAATCAACCGGCCTCGCCAGATCTACACCGGTGAGAATCAGCGAGACTACGTGCCGATCAGCGACCGAGGGTAACCGAAGTTGCTGACGCTGGCTGATTATCCTGTTTGGTCAAAACAACGATTGAGGAACGAGTCGATGGTTAAGACTGCTTCAACAATGCTCCAGCTTGGGACCAAAGCTCCCGAGTTCTCACTGCCGAACATTGACGGTTCGATCGTTTCGCTTGCCGACTTTGCTGATAAGAAAGGGCTGCTGGTTGTTTTCATGTGCAACCACTGTCCGTTCATTAAGCATCTGCGAAAAGAACTGGCCGAGTTCGGCAACGAGTATCAGGAAAAAGGGCTGGGGGTCGTCGGAATCAGTTCGAACGACGTGGCTAACTACCCGGACGACAGCCCGGAAAAGATGGTCGAAGAGGCCGCTGAGGCCGGCTACAGGTTTCCGTATCTGTACGATGAAAGTCAGGCTGTGGCGAAGGGCTACAAAGCTGCCTGTACTCCGGACTTCTTTCTGTTCGATGCCGATATGACTTTGGTCTATCGAGGCCAGTTTGACGACAGCCGGCCAGGCAACGGCATCCCGGTGACTGGTGGCGATCTTCGAGCCGCGTGTGATCAGGTTCTGGCTGGCGAGCCTGTTCCTGCCGAACAGAAGCCGAGCATTGGCTGCAACATTAAGTGGATCGAAGCCCCGGAATACTTCACGGGCGAGCCGGCAGTCGTCTAAGGACAAGGACACGGTTAAGTCGCAGGAAACAGACGGCCAGGTAGATTCTTATGGCACTGACGATTCGGCTTCGCGAAAAGACTTCCATTCCGGTCGAGGTTGATTCGATCCGGATGGACGAGGTCCGGACTCAGTCGGTCGACGAGGTTAAAGCCACTCTGGTTCAATATGGGAACAGGCAGGTTCCGCTGAGTCAGTTTTTCGACGTTGAAGGCTCAGCGGCGGACGATTCGGAAATTGTCTGGGAAGGCGATTGCTCACACGTCAAGTTGATCGGAGCGAACCTCGCTGGCGGCAGGATCCGAGTCGATGGTAATGCCGGAATGCATCTTGGTGCTGAGATGACGGGTGGTGAGGTTATCGTCAACGGCAACTCGGGTGACTGGGTTGGTGCTGAGATGCACGGCGGACGGATTCACGTACACGGTAATGTTGGGCACCTTGTCGGATCCGTCTATCGAGGCGGCCATCGCGGTATGACGGGCGGCGAGATTATTGTTGATGGCGATGCCGGAAACGAAATTGGTCACGCCATGCGTCGAGGATTGATCGCGGTTGGTGGTCGGTCCGGTGATGCTCCGGGCGTGTCGATGATCGCCGGAACGATTCTGCTGTTCGGCCAGGCCGGCATTCGACCAGGGCCGAGTATGCGACGCGGAACCGTCGTCTTCTTCGACGGAGCGTCTGCTCCGGAAATGCTGCCGACATTTAAGGCGACCGGGGTTTGTCGTCCGACATTCATGCGTCTTTACCTTCAGCATCTGAAGTCACTCGGTTTCTCGTTGCCTGACGGCGCCATTGACGCGCAGTTTCATCGCTACAACGGCGACTTTCTGGAACTTGGCAAGGGCGAGATCCTTGTCCGAGCTGACTTGAACTGACTCAGTCCCGACATGCCCGATCAGGTCAACATTGCCGAGCGACTGCGCGAGTCAGCACGACTCTATCCGCACCAGAAAGCGGTCGTTTTTCCCGCCGGTCGGGATTCTCGCGGCCGAGTGTCGTATACGCATCTCACGTTTGCTCAGCTTGACGAAGAGAGCGACCGCCTTGCTCGGGGGCTTGTGAATTACGGCGTGCAGCCGGGGCATCGCCTGGTACTGATGGTGCGACCGAGTCTTGAATTCATCGCGCTGACGTTCGCTCTGTTCAAGACGGGAGCCGTTGCTGTCCTCATTGATCCGGGGATGGGGCGATCGAACATTTTCGACTGTCTGGAAACCGTCGAGCCGGATGGCTTTGTCGCGATCCCGATTGTGCAGGCAGTTCGAGCGGTGAATCGTCGAAAGTTTTCAAACGCCAGACTCAACGTCACCGTTGGTGGGCGGCGGTGGTTCTGGGGAGGCACGACGTATGAGGAGCTGGTAAGGACGCCGAGAGACGGATTTCAATCAGCAGGTACGAAGACCACCGACCCCGCAGCCATCATCTTTACCAGTGGCAGCACCGGCCCGCCGAAAGGTGTCGCGTACGAACATGGCATGTTCGATGCGCAGGTCGAACTGTTGCGAGACTTCTACGGGATCAAACCGGGCGAAGTCGACCTGCCAGGTTTTCCGTTATTCGCTCTGTTCAATTCGGCAATGGGCGTGACGACGGTTATTCCCGACATGGACCCAACGAAGCCGGCTCAGGTTGATCCGCTGCTGATTCTGGAAGCGATCCGTGATCAGGGAGTGACTCAGGCATTCGGGTCGCCGGCCATCTGGAACCGGATCGGTCGGCACTGTGAAGCAACGGGCGAGACGCTTGGCTCTTTGAAACGAGTTCTTTCGGCTGGTGCGCCGGTGCCAATCGGCGTTCTGGAGCGAATGCTGAAATCGTTCGAGCACGACGACGCCAACATTCACACCCCCTATGGAGCGACAGAGTCGTTGCCTGTGGCGTCGATTTCCGGTCGAGAAGTGTTGAGCGAAACCGCAGAGCGATCACGGGAGGGAGCCGGGACGTGTGTCGGTCGTCTGTTTCCGGGAGTTCGTGTTCGGATCATCGAGATTACTGACGGACCGATCGGGCATATCACTGAGACTCGCGAATTGCCTCACGGTGAGATTGGCGAAATTCTCGTGCAGGCTCCGTCGACAACTCGCGAGTATTTCCGCCGGCCCGATGCAACAGCTCTGGCGAAGGTCGCAGACGATGACGGCAGGTTCTGGCACCGGATGGGCGATGTGGGCTGGTTTGGCGACGACAGTCGGCTGTGGTTCTGCGGGCGGAAGGCTCACATCGTTGAGGCCGCTTCCGGTCGCATGTTCACGATTCCGTGTGAAGCGATCTTCAACGAGCACCCGCGAGTCTTTCGTTCGGCTCTGGTCGGCGTTGGTTCGAAACCGAATCAGAAGCCAGTGATTATTGTCGAGCCGGAAGCCGGCGAATTTCCGGAAGCCGATTCTGACCAGAAGAAGTTCCGCGACGAACTGTTGGAATCCGGCAAGGCATCATCGCTGACCGAATCAATCGACACGGTGCTGTTTCATCGGTCGCTGCCGGTCGACATTCGCCACAACGTGAAGATCTTTCGCGAAAAACTGGCCCCCTGGGCTGAAGAGCAGCTTCGGAGTTGAGAGACCATGGAATTCACGGAAGCTGGTTTTCTTCCGTGGGATTTCGTGTGTTCTGTGGTTCTTTCTGGTGTAGATCGCGACGCTGATGATGTTGGCGCAAAAAAAAAACAGGCCGGTTGAGCCTTGCGGCTCGGACGGCCTGTTTAATTCCTGATGGCGGGTGTCCTCAGACGATGCCGTTGTTTTTCAGGTAAGCGATGACTTCGTCAGCCAGTTCTTCGACCCCCTTGTTGTCGGCATCCAGAACGAGTTCGGCGTTTTCCGGAGCTTCGTACGGATCGTCGATGCCGGTGAAGCCTTTGATTTCTCCGGCGCGAGCCTTCTTGTACAAGCCCTTGGGGTCGCGTGCTTCGCAGGTTGCGAGCGAGGCGTTGACGAAGATTTCGACGAACTGGCCTTCCGGCAGGAGGGCTCGAACGGCGGCCCGGTCTGTCCGGTACGGCGAGATGAACGCGGCGGTCGTGATCATGCCAGCGTCTGCAAACAGTTTGACCACTTCGCCGATTCGGCGGATGTTTTCCGCTCGGTCCTCCGCTGAGAATCCCAGGTTCCTGTTCAGCCCCAAACGGATATTGTCGCCGTCGAGGACGTAGGTTCGTTTGCCGGCCCGATTAAGTTTGAAGTCGACTTCGTTGGCGACCGTGCTCTTGCCGCAGCCGCTGAGGCCGGTGAACCAGAGGACGGCCCCCTTATGGCCAGCCAGTCTGCAACGGTCTTCGCTGGAAACGCGATGTTTGTGCAACGTCACGTTCGTTGCTTTCTGCTCAGTCATCTGTGGTGCGTTCCTGGAAATCAAAGTGTCTGAGACCGGCGTCAAAGATCACTGCCATGTGTCCTGAACCGGGGTTTGTGGCGAAAAAGTCGCACTGGCGCGAATCGTAGAGGGCTGCCGATGGCGATAAAAGCGATGGCTGATCAGGTCGGCTTACGAAACCCGCGTAAGCGCGAGGCGAAACTTCGTCGTTCCCCCACAACGCTTTCAGAATTCTTTTGACGAGCCAAATGACGTGGGTTAGAGTCCCGGAGCACTGCCGGACTTCCGATACGTCGAATGGAGTCTTTCGATGTGTCCGGCATTTTCAGACGGCTGACAGTCAAAGACAGCAGCAGGGATCCCAGACCTGCGCAGCGTTGAGCCTTTTGATAAAGACAGCTCGCTTCGTAGACCAGTACCTTGCTTTGATGAACGCAATCGAAGCACACGGTTTGAGAAAGGCGATACGCTGATGCTGGAGTGCCGCTGCCCGAGCAATTTCAAGGGCGAATTTTGTTCCAGGGAGGATTTCCATGGGTTTGAGGTTGGATCGGTCGGAGACCGAAGTTGTTGCTCAAGATCGTCTGCTGGAAGCAGTTTTTGAGAGCGTCCTGCATCGAACGAACGGTCAGATTCGCGATCTAGCCGTGTCAATTAGTAACGGAGTAGTGAAGCTTACCGGCAAGACTTCGCGATACTACTACAAGCAGCTCGCGACGAGTGGCGTCCAGGATGGCGACTTTGGATTGGACGTTGAGAACGAAATCTCGGTCGGGGTTCGATAGCTGGGTTTGCCCGTGAAGCCGTCTGATTTTTGTCTCGGCTGAGGCTGTCGACACGTCATTTGATGATTGGCGAAACAGCGACAGTTGACCGACTTACTGAGTCCGGCTTCCGGCGAATCGGCGGTTGAAGTCTTCCGGGTCGAACGCGTCGCTCTTGCGGACGTGTTGCCGAGCTTCCTGCAGCAGTCGCTGAACGTTGCTGAGCGGTGTTGGAGAAGTTGCCGAGTCTGGCGGAAGTGACGGCGTATTCCCCGGCTGGGAATTTGAAAGGGCTGAGCGTTCCATCGTTGTTTCGGCAATTTCGACGCCATTGCCGGTCGAAGTTGTCGTCGTTCCTGCAACTACCTTCGAATGCCCAAACTGAATCTCGTGCAGTTCTGAAGGCTGCATAGGTTCAGGGTTCTCGACAGTTGATGCCGGAGTCGCAGTCGCCGAGGACCGGTTGGAGAAGGCCGTTGGCTGTGTCGAGCGAAGTTCGATGCGGAGTTCTTTCGTGGCGTTGGCCATCCATGTCTGAAGAGTCTGCATCTGCACCGCGCCGTATCGACCGTGGAAGATCGTTTGCCCGGCGTGAGTCCGGTGAAGGACGTCCAGAATTTTCGGGCGGGTATTCGGGTCAGCAGGTTGCAGGTCATTCAGGACGGCTGCCAGGTTTCTTTCTGACACGATCCGCGAGTTGCTGGCACCACTCCGTAGTCTTGTCAGTTGGAAATCGTTTTCAGCGGCGGAGCCGTGGCAGCGAGCGTTGCCGCACTTGTTGAGCAGCAATGGTTGAATGCTGGCAACGAACTCGCGAGCTGATTCAGGGCTCAGTCCGGCCAGGCTTCGCACTTCGGCGTCGGCGATTTCCGGCTCTTTTTCGGTGAGAACAACGACGTCCGCTGGTTGCTCAAGACCTGGTTCCGGCGGAGTTCGTCGACGGATCTCGTTGTCGACCCGGTTCAGCATGAGGCGGGCTGTTTCGTTGGACGGATCTTTTGCCAGTGCGTCGCGCAGTTCCCGGGCGGCTTCGGCGAGGATGTCCTGACTCAAACACCACTCTGCCAGTCGGAGGTGAGACGCGACCGTGGGCTCGCCGCTCTGAATTCGCAGGAGAAGATACGCTTCGTTCAGGTCGTCCGCGTCGAAGTGGACCTGCTCGAACGGGATGACGGCGTTGCCGCGATTTGTCGAGACGAGCCATCCGGTCGAGATCTTCTTGATTCGCCCTTTCATCACTCGGCCGGTGCGAAGGACGAGAACCCGCTCACCCGCTTCGAGACCTGACGGTTGATTCAGGCTCGAACCTGCCGGGCCGATAAAACCTGACTGGGCTGTCGCCGTTCTGGTGGTCAGGCCTGTCAGAGCGATCATCGCAGCCAGCAACACCGGTGTAACGAGCAGTAGCCGACGAGACGGCAGGGGGCAAATGCGACTTCGAGTTTGATGTGGGGCTGACATTTCGGTTCTACTCATTTCTTCGAATTCGAAAGCAGGCTGATTTCTGTCGAGGTGATGTCGCAACGGGTCAGCTTTTGACAAATCAGCTTCAGGCATGGTCGCATCAGAGTTCCGGAGTGACTTCCGGTTTAATCGCTTCCGGGCCGATCAGCAGGATTTCGTTGTCGGCACGGTTTGCGTTGCCGCCGGAATTAATCGAGATGCCGGGAAGCTGCGAGGAGAGTCGGTTTACCTGAGCATCCATCAGCAGCGAGTTTGTTCGGTCCCGATCCGGTGGTCCTCGAAACGTGAACTCAGTCTGCATCAGCCCCTGGACAGAAACTTCGGTGGCATCCAGAGATTGATGCTCACCACCATTGCTTGCCTGCCAGGAAGCCAGTCCGACCGAGCTGCCTGCAAGGGAACCGTCACCGTCGAACGAAACCCGTTCGTGCCACGAAAGCTGCAATCGGCCACCGGCGAATGTGACCAGTGACTCTGCTTCGTTTGCCGAACGGCGTCGCAGGTCAAATACGCTCGAAACCGGCTTGATCGTCAGTCGTGATTTCCAGGGGGGAACGTTTCGCAGGTCGATGGCGATCAGACTTCCGGAATGGCGAAGTGTGGAATGTTCGATCTCGAAAGTGTTGTCGCCGGCGGCTGCTCGATCGGTTGCGATAAACAGGGGGCCGCCTCCGATTTTCAACGTGTTGGCGCAGCGGACGTTCTGGCCAGGTGCTGCGAGCAGGACCGAAGAATGAGAGCCGACGAATTGGCAGCGGGAAAATTCAAGGTGGCCCGCGAGCGGGTCGGAAGGGTCGATAGGAGCCCACTGAATGGCCAGTGGCGAGCTGATCGCTGGCGAAGTTGCGTTTAATTTGCTGTTGGCTGATGGCGAATTCGGCGCGAGAAAGCCGCAGTTGCGGCAGGTCAGCTTTTGCGACCGAATCTGCGACAGCGATGTTGGCGTCGACGCCGTCGATGCCAGACGGAGATTGATATTTTCCAGCGTCACTTCCGTGGCCCGTAGCTGCAAAGGTCGAGTCGTCACCACGATCGTGACTTGAGTGTCGAGAGCGCCACGCAGGATGAGATGGCTTCCCGGCCACGAGATTGAGCCGGCGTCGTAGATGCCGGGTTCTGACAAAAGAACGAGGCCGTACGGATCGGGTTCCGGAAGCGTCAACAGCTGAGAAGTTTGACTCGCCGTCTCTGGTTGACGGCCTGGGCGGGATTCCGGTCGCTGATTCACTCCGTCGCGCGCAGTCGAGGACGTTGTCAGAACGTTCCCGTTCACAGGTTTCATCGTTGATTCAGTGGTTGCGGAGCCGTCCTTACTGGCTTGTTCTGCGGACAACTGCTGCTCGATTGACGACGTTTCGGTTCCCGCCGCGTCGACAGTCGCGTGACCGGTGACGGTTTCCAGCAGGCGTTGGGGCAGCGAGGCCAGCATCACGTTCCGTGACCGGGTGTCGAAGGTGAGTAATGCGGCGACGGCGACAAGCACCGCCGCACACGCGCAGGCTGTTGCTTTGATCGTTCGCCGTGTCGATGATGATTGAGCCATCCGTCGCACCGGTTGCTGGAACCCTGAGGCAAACCTGGCCAGACGCCGTCTGGATGATCGGCCTGAAGGTTTAATGGAAGCCGCGGGAGTTCGCGGTCGTCTTCCTGCCGATTCAGTTTTCTGTGTCGATGCTGAAGTCGAATTTGCTGGCTGCTGGTTGTCCTGTCGATTCGGTTTTGCGCGGTCGCGAGTTCTGTCCGTCAGAATCTCTTTCGCGCTTGCCGGACGGCGCGATTGCGCGGGCTCGGTCAGCCACTCGATCATTCTGGCCAGTTGGTCGGGAGTGTCGGGAGCAAACTCCTGAATGTCGGGAATTCGTTCGGTCTGGTGAGCGGCCAGTTTGGCGAGCGGATCTCCCGTCGGGAAAGCCGGACGCCCGGCAAGGATGTGCCACAAGGCGAACCCGAGTGCGTAGAGGTCAGATCGAGGTGTCGCGGCGGCGCCGGTTCCGATGAGTTCCGGAGCGATTCCGTCGTTCTGATCTGGAGAGACGTGAGCGTTGATCTGAAACTCTGGCTGCAATGCCGGGCGGATTCCTGCGTCGACCAGAACAGCCTGCCCTGATTTAAGCAGTCGAATGTTTCTGAGAAGAATCTCGCCATGAACGATTCCGGCTTCGTGCAGAGCGGCCAGCGATTCCAGTAGCTGCCGGGCGATGGCATCGACCTCCGCCGCAGGCAGTCGGCCTCGGCGGAGGAGAATTTCGGAAAGCGACAGACCGTCAACGCGGCGGCTGACGATTGCCAGTTCGGAATTCAGTCGGTCGGAACTTCGTTTGTCTTGTTTTTGATTTTTCTGACGAACCTGACTGACGCCCGCCTTCGATCCGCTTTTCTGTCGCACAGAAGCCGTGCCGGTCTGTCGGGACGCCCGCGTTGCCGCACTTTCTTTGAGTTTGTCGGATGAGATCAGTTCAGGCAGCGGTGCCGAAGAGATCTCAGAGACACTGTGTGGAATCACGATGCCTGGCAGTGAGATTTTCTGTGCTTTTTCTGTCAGCTGTTTGAGTCGGTCGTTAATCGGCTTGCGAAGTTCGGTCGGCACGATGACCCGTTTGATAACGCATTGTCCCTGCTGATCAGGCAGGCGGGCGATGAACGTTGCGGATCGATGACTTTGGCCGATGCGGTCTTCGACAATGCACGGACCGATTCGCAACAGGTCCGGCTGGTCGAGTTCAATCGTCTGCGACTGCCATGATGTCAGCACTCGGCGCTGGACCAAAGCGTCGAGCCAGACTGAATCGAAAGCCGGCAGATCGGCTGACAGTACCTTTACTCGCGACGCGCAGCGGCGAAGTTCGCGGGGTGAGCAAAGCTTCAATCCCAGCAGAATCTGTTGAAGTCGCCGTGAGGGAGGCTCGACCACGGAGGAGGGAGTCCTTTCCCGGTGCGTGGTTTGAGGAAATTTGGAGTGGGTTGTTTTGCGAGAGAAACCGTGCTCGGACGGGAAGGGGGTTAACCAGTTCGTTATCCGGCGGTGCGGAATGCGGGATGAGAATTCGTCCGTCTGAATTCGATGTTCGAGCTGACTTGATGATTTCAGGAGCGGGTTTATCTCAGATCGTCAAAATTGCGGCAAGATGACACCGCATCGCCGCGCTACTGAGCTGTCTGCGTGCCCTGTCAGTTTCGGGCCGATCGGCAAGCTTGCGGGGTCTGAGTTTCAATGTTGAAGCCTTCAATTCAGACGGGAGTGGGAAATGCAGGGAAGATTTGCTGCCGCAGACTTTTCAGAACGTCTTGACATGCTCACAATGCCTGCCATAGGAATTGCGCTGTTCCTGAAGAAGAGTTGCTTGGGGCCGGGTAACTAATCCCGGTCTTTTGTCTATAAACACCAGTTGTTCCCGTTGGGCTTTTTCTTCTGCTGCCGGACTGGCACTTGCCGTCGGAGCTGATCTTGTTCTCAACGTGAATTCTCTGTTCAAAACGTGCCCGCCAATTGCCGCCTTTTGTATTTCCCGCCCTTACGTCGCACGGCTGGCTGCCGTTACCAGGCAGTCCAGAATCGCCGAGTTCTTTTGAAGTCTTGCCGACCATTCGTATGCGACGTTGTGCTTTCTCAATTTACAGCAGCGGCGACCATTCTCTGAGGAGTGTTTGAGTCATGTCATCGACAGTCGATGTCCCGGTAACGGAACAGCAGGGCGAAGGCAAAAGAAAAGAAACTCTCGAAACCGTTGTCGTCCGATTCTGCGGCGACAGTGGCGACGGCATGCAGCTTGTCGGAACGCAGATGACGAATGTCTCTGCCGTTTATGGCAATGACGTCAGCACGTTGCCTGACTTTCCTGCCGAAATTCGTGCTCCGGCCGGAACACTGGCCGGTGTGTCGGGCTATCAGTTGTGTTTTTCGAACCACGACGTCTTCACGCCCGGCGACGCCCTCGACACCCTGGTCTCGATGAATCCGGCGGCGTTGAAGACAAATATTGCCGATCTGAAGCGAGGCGGCACGCTCATTGTCAACGAAGATGCTTTCGACAAAAGCAACATTCTGAAAGCGACCTACGCTTCGAACCCGCTCGACGATGAGGATCTGCTGCAGCCATATCGGGTTCATAAAGTCCCGATGACTCGCCTGACTCGGGACGCGGTTGATGGTCTTGGCCTGAGTGTTCGGGAAGCTGATCGCTGCAAGAACTTCTTCGCGCTCGGTCTGATCTACTGGCTGTACGAACGAGACGCAACGCCGACTGAAGAATGGATTAAGGCAAAATTTGCCAAGAAGCCGGAAATTCAGGAAGCTAACCTGCGTGCTCTTCGCGCTGGCTATAATTTCGGATTCTCCACTGAATCGTTCACGGTTCACTACCACGTCGAGCCTGCTAAGTTGCCTCCCGGCAAGTATCGCAAGCTGACGGGAAATGAAGCGACAGCGATGGGCCTGATCACCGCTGCGAAGCTGGCTGGTCGTGGTTTGTTCTACGCGGGCTACCCGATCACTCCGGCCAGTGACATCCTCCACGAATTGTCTGCTCACAAGCACTTCGGCGTGAAAACTTTTCAGGCCGAAGACGAAATTGCGGCGATGTCTGCCGCCGTCGGAGCCGCTTACGCTGGTCAGCTTTCGGTGACCGCCAGTTCGGGGCCGGGGATTTGTCTCAAGGGCGAAGCGATGGGTCTGGGCATGATCACGGAACTGCCGATGATCATCGTGAATGTTCAGCGAGGTGGGCCAAGTACCGGTCTGCCAACCAAGACTGAGCAGTCCGATCTGCTGTTGTCGATGTTCGGTCGAAACGGCGAGTCGCCGCTGCCGATCGTTGCGGCTCAGAGTCCGGGGGACTGTTTCCATGCAGTTCAGGAAGCGATGAGCATCGCTGTAAATTTCATGGTTCCGGTTGTGTTCCTGACCGACGGGTACATCGCCAACGGTGCCGAACCGTGGCGAATTCCGACTCAGGACGAGTTGAAGCCGATCAAAGTTGAATATCAGACCGAGCCAAACAGTGAGCACGGCTATCTGCCTTACAAACGCGACGAGAAACTGGCTCGTCCGTGGGCTGTTCCCGGCACTCCCGGTCTGGAGCATCGTGTTGGCGGCATCGAAAAAGCTGATGTCACGGGGCACGTCAGCTACGACCCGGACAACCACGAGTACATGGTCAGACTGCGTGCTCGGAAAGTGGCTTCCATTGAAGACTTCATTCCGGAACAGGAAGTTGACGGTCCTGAATCGGGTGATGTGCTGCTGATTTCGTGGGGCGGTACTTATGGAGCGGTTCGTACGGCAGCTCGGGAACTCCAGGCGGCTGGCAAGTCAGTCGCGCACGCTCATCTTCGATTTTTGAATCCGTTTCCGAAGAATCTTGGAGACATCATCAGTCGATATAAGAAGGTGCTGGTACCTGAGCTGAATATGGGGCAGCTTCGCATGTTGCTCCGCGACAAGTACCTGGTCGACGCCAAAGGGCTGAACAAGATCAAAGGGAAGCCGTTCCTGGTTTCCGAGGTTGTCGAAGCAATCGAAGAGCTACTCTAAGGGCCAGCTGTTTAACTCTCCGTTGAACGTCTTGCGCCACTAATTCACATTTTCAACACACCTTTCCAAAGCATTCGGCCATGAGCACAGACCTGCCAGTTCTCTCTCCGAAAGATTTCGCCAGCGATCAGGAAATTCGCTGGTGTCCCCGGTGCGGCGATTACTCGATTCTCGCGCAGATGAAGAAAGTTCTGCCGACGCTTGGGATCCCCAAGGAGAAATTTGTCTTTGTGTCCGGGATCGGTTGTTCCAGCCGGTTTCCGTACTACATGGACACTTACGGGTTTCACAGTATTCATGGACGTGCTCCAGCGATCGCTACGGGTATCAAGCTGGCTCAGCCGGGGCAGCAGGTCTGGGTTATCACCGGCGACGGCGACGCCCTGTCGATCGGTGGCAACCATTTGATGCACGCCATTCGTCGAAACGTCGATCTGAAGATTGTTCTGTTTAACAATCAGATTTATGGACTTACGAAGGGGCAATACTCGCCGACCAGTCCGGCAGGTAAACGGACCAAGAGCTCTCCGATGGGCTCAGTCGACCATCCGCTGAATCCGTTGTCAGTGGCACTTGGTAGTGAAGCCACATTTGTTGCTCGCTCCGTCGATGTTGACATCCGGCATTTGACTGCTGTTCTTGAACGAGCCGCACACCACAAGGGCACGGCTTTTGTGGAAGTCTACCAGGACTGCAATGTGTTCAACTCGGGAGCTTTCAGTTTTGCGACGGACAAGAAAGTCAAAGACAACAACGTCGTTTACCTCGAACATGGCAAGCCGTTGATCTTTGCCAATGGTACGAAAGGTATTCGGGTCAACGAGGGGAGTCGCCCGGAAGTTGTCGATCTCGATGGCTCCGTTCAGGAAGACGACCTGCTCTTCCACGATGAGAAAGTGGCCGAGCCAAGTCTGGCGTTCATGCTCGCTCGAATGCGGTATCCTGAATTTCCCGAGCCAATGGGAGTTTTCCGGTCTGTCGAGAAGCCGACTTATGACGAAGCCGTGAACCAACAGGTTGAAGATGCAATCGCCGAAAAGGGCGAAGGCAGTCTGGATAAGCTGTTCAATCGTGGTGATACCTGGGTAGTCAAATAGCTTGAGGTAAACCGGTAGTTGCCCGTCGCAGCTTCAGTATTAATAACGCCCGTTCTGAAATTTCAGAGTGGGCGTTTTTTTGTTGGGTTGGTCCGTCGGCTACTCGTTCGAGACGTCGAGCAGAACTTTAAGGACCGGCTGGTTTGATGTTACTTCGAGGGCCTCGACAGCCTGATCCAGCGCGAAACGCTCGGAGATCAGCTGTTTGACTTTGATTCTTCCTGACTGAAGCCCGACCAGTGCGTCGCCGAATGGGCCGCAGCGTGACCCCACAACTCGAACCTCATCAATGACGATTGGAGCCAGGGCCAGCGTCTGCTCTCCGGCAACGGTTGTCTTCATGACAACCGTGCCCCAGGGTTTTACGAACTGAAGTGCCGTTGTAAGGCCTGTGGAAGAACCCGTGCAGTCGACAACGACGTCGGCACTTCGGTTAAGCGAGGCTTCGTTCAGGAAAACGGTTTTGATGCCCGCTGCAAGGTTGTTCAGAATTCTGAGCTTCGCCTCGTGTTTCCCGACAACCATCACCGTACAACCGTAGTTCGCCAGCACCTGAGCACATAGGTTGCCGAGTCGACCATCGCCAAGTACGACGACTGACTGGCCTCGTTCAACCAGTCGTTGCTTCAGGATCTGATACGCTGCGGCGACCGGTTCCACAAAGACCGCTTCGTCGGTCGAAAGTATGTCCGGTACGACATGCAGGTTTGTCTCCGGGACGGCGATGTACTCAGCGAATGCTCCGTCATGGCCAACGATGCCCAGAACCGTTCGCTTCGGGCAATGAGTCGGCAACCCGGATCGGCAGACTTCGCAAACCCGGCAACTGCAGTTGATCTCGCCAACGACTCGCTGTCCTGCCATTTTTCCGGATTCGGCAATGCCAACGAATTCGTGTCCGAGGATTCCTTCGAACCCCATATATCCCTGGATGAGCTGTAGGTCGGTTTCGCAGATACCGGCTCGAATAACTCGAACCAGGACTTCTCCAGGGAGCGGTTCAGGCATCGGATGGTCGTATTTGAGTTCAAAGCTTGTGCCTGAAAGGTGCAGAGCCTTCATGACGGGGACTCTCTGAGCAAAATCGAAGACGAAACGGGTGAAACGCTACAAGTCTAATTTCAATCAGTGTTTAAGGCTTGTGCTCGGTGTCGGCCTGCTGAATTTGCATGGCGGACGTGGATTGTTACAATTCCGCGCTCGTGTTTCGACGATAGTCGATCAGAGACGAGTCTCTGATCGTAATTCCGGTAAAATTCAGCAGTTTGAGATTCAGGAAGTTCAGCTATGGCTCATAAGAAGGGACAGGGGTCCAGCCGCAACGGGCGCGATTCAAACGCTCAGCGTCTTGGCGTCAAGAAATTTGGGGGCGAAGCTGTCATCCCCGGGAACATTCTGATTCGTCAGTGCGGTACGAAATGGCACGCTGGCAAGAACGTCGGAATGGGGCGAGACTACACTTTGTGGTCGCTTGTTGAGGGTACCGTCTACTTCGATCGCAAAGGCCGCCGCATCAACGTCAAGCCGGTTGAAGCTGAAGTTGCCGCCAACTGATTCCTGGTGTGAGACGTCGACAAAATTAGAAACGACCGGGCGAATTCGCTCGGTCGTTTTTTCGTGCGCTGTTCGAACTGAGCAATCAGGGCACGCAGGCTAGGAACGAGATGTCAGGTGAAAAACTCGCCGCCGCTCAGCGAGCGGGAAGCACAGCGAGGATTCGTGTCGGGCCGCCGGAGCCAGCTTCAATACGGATGGGAGCGACGATCAGGAAGAAGCCGCGAGCAGGCAGCTTCTCCAGGGCGGCCACGTTTTCGAGTCCATACCGTCCGGCCTTGTTTACGATGTGGTGAACGGCGAAGTCTTTGGAGATTCCGGAATCAATGCTCAGGTTGTCGATGCCGAGCCCTTTCGCTTTTCGGTCGTGAATCAGAAATTGTGCCGCCTCGCCCGAATACGACGGGAAATGCAGTTTGCCCATCGCGTCCTGATTCTTATAGCGAGAATAATTATTCCAGAACCGTCCCCATCCGGTGTGGAGAAGAACGATGGCTCCTTCAGGAATCCGGCCGTGTGTCGCTTCCCAGTCGTGAATGTCTTTGACTGTGAGCGTCGTGTCGGCGTCAACTTCGGCCCGCGCGGCGATGTCGATGACGACCCCCGGAGCGAAGAACTGGGCGGGACTGATCATTGACAGGTCGGGCTGGCCTGTTTCGAAATGGTTCGGAGCATCGATGTGGGTTCCCAGATGCTCCGGCATGGAAAACGCTTTTGAGAGTACCCCGTCTTTTTCGATCGTCGCAATCGTCGTCAAACGAAACGGTTTGTAGCCTGGCCCTGGCCAGTAAGCATTCCTGTCGTTGAGCGCGTGAGTCAGGTCAATGATGTGTGCCTTGCCGGATGCAATGTCTGACAGCGTCATTCTTTGGGCAGAATGGGCATTGCTGCCTGCGGAGTCCTGCGCTGACGCGATGTTGCAGAAATTGGAAAGGAGAGGGGTCATGCTAAGGGCAATGTACGTCCACCAGTTTAAATTTCTCATGGTTTTCTCTTTTCAATGGAATTTTCGAGCCTGGGGCGACGGCGGATAAAACACGTCGGGCACGTACTTTCGCCTGGCCTCGTTTGGGGGTAATGAACGGGAGCCATCGAACGACTGCGCCTGATGCTGCGGGAATCTGGGCTGATTCTGCGGAAGTTGCCGGCTGCTCAATTATCAGCTCGGCAGCGAAAATGAGGGCCGTGAGTGTCGATCATCGAATCATGTGATTCTCTCTTCGTGAAGACAGGACGCGGGCACAATTATTCGGGGCCACAGCCGATCATTGTCAGGGACGGCCTTGTGACAGGGAAGCGAACATGGCGGGTTCTCAAACCAGCTGCTGCGACCATGCCACGCATTTCTATTTGTCTGATTCGAAATGTTTGACGGGAGACTTGCGGAACGGGGGCCTGGAATTTCTGCTTGTTTGACGGATGCTCGATTCGGTGCGAGACTCACGCCGCTCGGATCTGTTAGACTCGTTCGGCGTCGCGGTGTTTTTCGCTGATAGCGGATTCTGCGAGCAGTGGCGAAGGATGCCGCTTTGTTGAAGAATGGATCAGATTAGGCCGTTGTCTTTCTCGGCTCGCGACGCTTTGTCAGTCGCTGCTAAAGTCGAACACACTCTTCGGCACCAACGACCGCCGCTGAGACTGCATCCTGAAGACCCACCTGAAGGACTGACCGTGATTCAGAAACTGATTGCCGAACGCATCAAATATCGTGGCTATCATCGCGAACCTTACGAGCAATACCAGGAAAACGTGCGGCAGCATTATTCGGGGATTGCCGGAAAGTTTCTGCGTTCGTGCAGCATCGTCAGCCTTCACGAGCCACTTGCGTCAAGCTTTTTCAAACGGGGCGCGTTCCCGGTGCAGGGCAGCAAGAATATTCTGGATGTCGGGACCGGGGCGGGTCAGCTTCTCACGCACCTTGTCCGCCATGCCGATGCTGATGCACGAATTGTCGCCACCGACCTGTCGACGGAAATGCTGAAACGTGCGGCCGAGCGATTCGCGGACGACCGAATTGATTACGTGACCGCCGCGCTGACGGAACTACCATTCGACGATGACACCTTTGACTGTGCAACGTGCGGGTGGGTGCTTGAGTATCTTCCGGATCCGGAACCGGGTCTCCGCGAGATTTCCCGAGTCGTGCGGCCCGGCGGAAGAATCCTTCTGCAGTGCACTGAGAATACGGTTTTTGGAGCCATGTCGAGCCGCCTCTGGAAATGCCGAACGTTTCAGCGGGCTGAGTTGCAGGAAGAGTGCCGGCGAGTCGGTCTCAACTGGCAGCGCGAACTCTGGTTTACGAAGGCGCACCGCTTGTTCCGTCTCGGTGGAATCATTGTTGAGCTGACCAAGACTGCAAACCATCACGAACACCGCGACTCAGAGCCTGTGGTGTCCGCCGAATAGCCCGTGCGGCTTCTGCCGAAATAGCTCTGGCTGGCTGTCGGACGGCTGCTGGATTGAGACTCGCTTTTTGTACCCCGTTTTCGTCGTCAACTGGATCGAGCACTATGACGCCGCCAACCAGTCTTCAACCGGCTGACGAAACAGAGCTGCGGGCGCTGGCTGAAAATCAGGCTGGTCTGGAGTTGCAGTTTTTCGACCTGCACACTCATTCGAATTTTTCGGATGGGTTGCCGTCGATCGATCGAATCGAAGATCGGTGCCTGCGTGACAAGCTTTCAATTTCATTGACCGATCACAATGAAATCCGCGGCTCGGTTCTGTTGAATGAACGGGACCGGATTTCGTGTATTCCGGGGATCGAGGTTGGGACGAAAGAAGGACTTGAGTTTCTTGTTTACTTCGGCTGCCCTGGACAGCTTGAGGATTATTATCGACGGGCTGTCGAGCCGTACCTGCTGAGCCGTTTCATGGTTCGGTCGAAGATCTCGTCGATTGACTGTCTGGAAGTTGCAAAAGAAATGGGGGCATATGTTTCGTTGGCCCATCCCTTTGCCTTCGGTCGGAAGTCGCTCGACTTTCAGCGGGCCAGTCGAAAAACAACGCACACTTTTGTTGATGAGATTGTTGAGCGGATCGACGCTGTCGAGCTTTACAACGGCGGTGTGCCTCCGAAAGTGAATCGTCGAGCGGCGAGTTTTCTGGAATCGATTGACAAACCGATTACGGTCGGCAGCGACTCGCACCGGCTGCGGACGTACGGTTCGTGCGGCGTTTATCTGAATGCAGAACCCTCTACTGATGCGGCGACGTTGTTCGGAACGATGAGCAACCAGACGGCCCACGATACGGAGATGAAGGCGGGCAGCGTGACGCTGACCGTGCCGATCATCATGCTGAATCACACGCTGTTCTTTCTGCGCTCGAACAGGCATCCTCGCTGGCGTCCGAAGTAGGGACGTCCGAATGACCCACTTCAACTATTTCGCAGAGAGCGAGCAGGCCGGCCAGGAGCGTTTTCAGAAGATCCGCGACGGGCTGTTGGGACCGCTGGTACGGCTCCTGATCCGTTGGCGAGTCACCGCCGACCTGATCAGTCTTATGAGTCTGCTGCAACTGGTGCCGTTCGGCTACTTGATCCTGACGGCTGAGAGTTCTCAGCAGATCGCAGTGGCCAGCATCTTTGTCTGGCTGCACGTGATTCTCGACGCGTTGGACGGCCCGATCGCTCGCACGGCTGGAACTGCCGGGCCGGCTGGCGCTTTTACGGATATGTGCGTTGACCATTCTGGAATGCTGATCACTTCGTGTATTCTGACAGCGGCCGGATTCATCAACGCGACCGCCGCAGTAGCGTACGTCTCGTCGTACACTGTCGCCGTCGCTTTCACGATCTGGCTGAACATGATTGGCCAGCCGTTCAAGGTTGTGATCCGAACCAAGTATCTGCTTTACGCCCTCGTTACCATGTATGGGCTCTTCGGGGTGAACCTGATCGATAAGGCTGTCGTCCTGTTCTGCATTGTCCATAGCTTGTTCGCGGTTGCCGGCTTTATCAAATTGAAGCGAATTCTTCGAAATTCGCCAGCAGAATGAAGCAGCGACTGTTGTTTCTCGCGCCTCAGTGCAGCATTTGCAGCCTCGACCTGGAAATGTCAGACTCCCGGCATGGTCGAAAATCGCGTCAAAGCCACGCTGATTCCGGCTGCTGAAATCAGACTTTGTCAGGCATGTGGCGATTCGTCGTCGCGTCAATTCGGAAACCAATCAGATGAGTCGAACTGCTTCGATCAGCAGGCAAACAGCCGAAACTCAGATTCAACTTGAATTGAATCTCGACGGAACCGGAACTCCGAAAATCGAGACAGGTGTTGGTTTTTTTAATCATATGCTGACGCTGCTCGCTCGCCACTCGTTGATGGATCTCACCATTGATGCGCAGGGTGATATCGACGTCGATTTTCATCACACGGTTGAGGATGTCGGCATTTGCTTCGGGCAGGCCCTGGCGAAGGCGGTTGGTGACAAGGCCGGCATCAATCGATATGGCAGCCTCGCCCTTCCGATGGAAGAAACGCTGGTGACCAGTGCGGTGGATCTGAGTGGTCGAATGGCCTTTGTTTATCGAGTTGATTTTCCAACCGAAAAGATCGGCGACTTCGATTGCCAGCTTGTTGAAGTGTTCTGGGAAGCCGTCGCGGCCAACGCTCGAATGAATCTGCACCTCGTGCTCCACCACGGACACAACAGCCACCACATTTCTGAAGCAGTCTTCAAAGGAACGGCTCGAGCTCTTCGTCAGGCGGTGACGGTTGATCCTCGTCAGCAGGGCGTTCCCTCGTCGAAGGGCACTCTCACCGAGAGCTAAGCCGCAGTGCGGCGTCCGTTCAGGAATTCGCCGCACGCTTTTCTGATACTCACGAATTGGATTCGGGCAGGCCGACTGGCAGTCGCCGTCCGGCTCAGGAGAAATCATGACAGAAGCAGTCACACCCGTTGAGCATGTTCTTGTCGTTCCAACGTTGCTCTTTCACGAAATCGGCCACTTTCAGGGGTTTAATGCGAACGTCGATCCGTACCTGGAAACACTCTTCGATCCGATGCACACCCGATATCTGGCTCGTCCGGAAGCGGAAGAGGATCCCAGCTACAAACAGTTAATTCCGTACTGCGTTTTCCGTTGCGGTGACGATGCGTTTTTCTACACGCGAGGCAATCAGCAGGGAGAAAAACGTCTGCATGCCAAACGGTCGATCGGGGTTGGCGGACACATCTGCACACTCGATCGTGACGGCACGCAGGAGCCGTACCTGGCCGGCATGGCACGAGAACTTGAGGAGGAAATCGAGATTGAATCAGGCTATGCCGAGCAGCTTGTCGGGCTGATCAACGACGACGAAACGGACGTCGGGAAGGTCCACCTTGGAGTTCTTCATATCTTTGAGCTGGACGAGCCGAAAGTTCGACCACTCGAAGAGTCGATGATAGAAACAGGTTTTGCTCCGATTTCAGATCTGCTGCGCGATATCGATCAATTTGAGACCTGGTCGCAAATTGCGCTGGAGTATCTGCGGGGTTGAGCCGACACCTTGGATGAACCGACGGGGCCTCCCCTGTCGCAACATCGATCGACTTATTCTCGAAGTGGCACCGCAGGGCGACCGTATTGACGGGCGTTCTGCCGGCACAATGGATTGTGCGTGACGTGTTTACTTCGAGCCAACCGCCAACAGTTCTGACAAGGGAGTGTCACGATGGAACTGTCTCGACGTGGATTTATTGCCGCCGGTGCTGCTGCCGCGGCCAGTGTTGCCCCGGCCATTTCCAGTGCGGCCGAAACAACAGTCGCCGCAGCGCCGAAAGCCGGTGAGCTGAACACTCAATTGCTCGGCACACTGCTCCAGGCAATGGGTCTGAAACCGGACAAAGTTGAACAGCGATACGACTTCATCTTTCGATCGATCCATGACCGCGAGGAATGGGATCTTTCGATGACCGCCGTCATGAGTGCCGACAACTCATCGATCTGGGTCATGGCCTGGCTGGACGATCTGCCGAAATCGGCTGCGGACGTGCCGCGAACCGCTCTGCTGCGACTGCTGGCTGCCAACGATCGTCTTGGCAAAGGCAAGTTTTTTGCCTACGTCGCCAGCAACCGGCGTTTCGTTCTGCAGCGAGTTGTTCCGAACCAGAACATCTCAACTCGGATGTTCGCCGACGTGTTGAAAGATCTCGGAGCGAGCGTCGTCGAGTCGTACCCTCAGTGGTCAACCGCCGCGTGGAGCAGCTCGGCTCCGGCGACCAGCAATGTTGCCGACGGTGGACAGCCCGCGTCTGGATCGCTGGACGGAGCTGGTAAAGCTCCGACAAGAACTGCCGCGCAGCCGGGGCAAACGAAAATACAGTAACCAGCGCTGTGTTTCGTGAGATGCAAACGCGACGTCGATAATTTTCAAAGAGGCCGCGTCGATCCTGGATCGCCGCGGCCTGTTTCTTGAGCTGTTTCGTTGAGCCGAAATGTTTGCTGGCGAATCGGTGTTTTCGCAGCGGTTTGCTTTTCCGGAGGATGGTTGCCAACAATCGAACAGGCTGCGGCGGATGTAGCTCATTTAACCGGTTGAGTGCTCAGCAGATGCTGACGTACGAACGTGGTTGCTCGTTGGGACGTGTCTCGACCGGCGCCGGCGACTCCGTGGTTTCCGCCTGGGATAACGACGAGTTCTGATTCGACGCCGAGTGTTTTGAGTTTCTGGTGAAGGTTCGCAGCATGCTGAATTGGCACAATGTCGTCCTTGTCGCCGTGTACCTGCATGATCGGCGGATCGTCTTTGCTGGCAAACGAGATCGGTGAGACGTCTTTAACCAGCTTTGAAGCGAGATCAGCCGCCGGAGTACCTGGTTCGTAGCCGATCAATTGACGGTAGGCCGGATGGCGGTGTTCGATGCTGTTGAGCAGTGTCCAGTCTGTCGGACCGGCGAAGCTGACGGCGCAGGCGACTCGCGAGGAATTGTGCTGCACCGGATCGTCCGACTTTGAGTCAGCTGCGTCGTCGTGCAGGGCGACGTACGCCGAGAGATGACCGCCCGCTGATCCGCCGGTGACTCCCAGTCGATTCGGGTTGATGTTCCATTTCCTGGCATTCTGACGGACGAACTGAATCGCTCGCAGGCAGTCGTTAACCTGGGCAGGGTGAGTCGCGACATTGGTGAAGCGATACTCCACGGAAACGACTGAGAGCTGGCCGTCGGCCACGAACGTCTTCAGCCAGCCGGGGATGTTGTTTTTTGAACCGGCGCGCCAGCCACCTCCGTGAATATAGATCATGGCCGGTGTGGGCTTGTCGGATTCTGCCAGATAAACATCGACGCATTGCGACGGGTGATCGTCATCGTACGCAACGTCACGCAGCGAGGGGGTGACATTTCGAGCCTGCCCGAAACCCGGCTCGGCTGAAGCGAGCAGTAGGAAGCCGATGACGGCGCAGGCGAATATCGTTTTCAGACTTGCACGCATGAGTGTTGACTCCTGACAGGTCACAAAAATTAACACGGAGCACTCTATCTCGCGTCTGGTCATTCAGGAAGTGGGGCCGGTTTGCTTTATTCGTGGTCGGCTCGTCTAATAAATGAAGTCAGCTCAATGCAGCGATGACTTTGTTTTCAAAGGTTGTAACCGGAATGTCAGCACCGTCCGACGTCAGGCAGCGGGAGTTTGGTTCAACGGACTGGAGCATCGTCAGGCAACTTGACGGTCCAGATGCCGAGCAGGCACTGGCGAAATTGTGTGAGCAGTACTGGCAGCCGCTTTACGCCTATGTGCGAAGTAAAGTGCGGGACGTTCACAAGGCTCAGGATTTGACTCAGGGGTTCTTTACTCAGGTGGTGGCGAAGGATTCATTGCGTCAGGCAGCACCGGAACGCGGTCGGTTCCGATCGTTCGTGCTGGCGTCGCTGAAGAATTTCATGGCGAATGAGTACGCGGCCGAGAATACTCAACGCCGGGGTGGGAGCTACCGACAGGTGTCGCTCGACTTTGACGACGGCGATCAGTATTTCAGTCGGGCGGCAGTTGAGTCGATGACCCCCGAGCGGGTTTTTGATCGAGTGTGGACGCTGACTCTGCTCGACCGCGTCGCAGACCGACTTCGAATTGAGCATGAAGAAGCAGGAGAAGCAGCCCGTTTTGAAATGCTGAAGACAACGCTGACGTCGGCGGGGCGAGGCTCGAAGTACGATGAAATCGCGGAGAAGTTACAGGTGACCGAAGCGGCGGCACGACAGGCTGCCTCGCGACTGCGGAAACGCTATCGCGAACTGCTGCGTCTGGAAGTAGGGCGAACGCTCGCCGACAACGATGACATCGACGACGAAATTCGCCAGATGTTCGCGTCGCTGGGGTAGTTGTCAGAAAGTATGCCACTGGCCTGGCTCAGGTGCGCCCTGCGGAGTCTCGCGTTGAGCGGTTGTTACTCTGCGGCGCAGGTTGCGGGAACTGCTTCTGGATATTGGAGCGTGCCGACGATGTCGCTGACGCTGGCAACGCCTTCTGAATCAAGCAGGCTATTGAGTTCGCCAGGCAGCCGAGACGCCAGGCCGGGTGAGTAGAAGCTGGCGGTGCCGATCTGGACGGCGGATGCGCCAGCGACGAGAAATTCCATCACGTCGTCGAGATTCTGAATTCCGCCAACGCCGATGATGGGGACGTCGACCGCTTTGGCGACCTGACAGACAATTCTCAGAGCGACCGGCTTGATGGCTGGTCCGCTGAGGCCTCCGAAGACGTTACCCAGAATTGGCTTGCGGCGGCGCCAGTCGATCGCGACTCCCATCAGCGTGTTGATCAGCGTGACTGCGTCGGCGCCTCCTTCGGCCGCCGCCGCAGCGATCTCGACGATGTTCGTCACGTTGGGAGTCAGTTTCGCAATGATTGGCAGTTTGCACTTTTCACGGACGGCTGAAATGACGGCATGCGTCATTTCGGGATTCGTCGCGAAGTCGACTCCGCCGCTGACATTCGGGCAGGACATGTTCAATTCGACGCCCGCCAGTTGCGGGAAAGCATTGAGCTTTTCCGCGAGCACGACGAATTCTTCCGCGTTATGTCCGGCGACATTGGCGATGATCGGGCAGTCGAGGCTCGTCAGGTAGCCGATGTGTTTCTCGATAAATGTGTCGATGCCGTCGTTATCCAGCCCGATTGAATTGAGTAGTCCGCAACTGGTCTCGACTGTGCGAGGCGGTGGGTTCCCCTCGCGAGGCAGCAGGGTCACTGTCTTCGGGATAATCCCGCCGAGCTGTCTGAAATCGACGAATGCGGTGGCCTCTTTTGCGTACCCGAACGTTCCCGACGCGACGAGGATCGGGTTGCGAAGCTTCAGGCGGTTCAGTTCAACGGTCAGGTTGGCCAACGGTCTCTCCAGTCGTGATTTTTCGACGCGTTTTTGAGCCACGTCAAAACGGCTTATGGGCAGTCGGCGAGATTATGCCGAAATGTCCGCCGCTCGTGAACCAGGTCAGAGTGTTCTGGCTTCAGCGACAAAGTGTGCAGCGACCCGGTTGGCAGCCGCACGCTATTGGCTCACTGTGCGGTCAGGGCACGCTTTCGGTGCGTCGCGCTCTGAGTTCAGGGCGGTTGACGCACACTTTTGAATCTGGCACGCTGATTGCCCGCTCCCGTCCTCCCCTCCCCGAATTTTCCCGCCAAGATGACCCTCCCAGATGAAACAGTGGTGATTTACCGTGCACAGCTTACGAATTACCCACGCGTCGTCTCGTTCAAAGTCTCCTGCAATATTAAACCTGCTGCTCAAACTGCTCCTGGTGTCGGGTGTCGCGTTGGGACGTGGAGAGCTGGCCATTGCGCAGCTTGAGTTCGAAGGGGCGCCGATCAACTACGAGACCTCGCCAGTCAGCGATCCGGTTGCGAAGTTGCAGCAGAAGCTCGACGCGGGCGAAGCCTCGCTGAAGTGGGACGAGAAACACGGCTGGCTACCGTCTGTGCTCGAGCAGCTTAACGTGCCGCAGTCGTCACAGCTGCTGGTTTTTTCAAAGACAAGTCTTCAGTTGCGGCGAATCATGCCGAGCCGGCCGCGAGCCCTCTACTTCAACGATGAGACTTACATCGGCTGGGTGCAGCGAGGTGACGTCGTTGAGGTTTCGGCCGTCGATCCGCAGCAAGGCGCGATTTTTTACACGCTCAAGCAGCAGATCTCGGAGTCACCGAAGTTTGTACGTGACCGTGGCCAGTGTCTGATCTGCCATGCTTCGAGCCGGACGCAGGGAGTGCCCGGCCATCTGGTCCGGTCAGTTTATCCTTCGCGCGACGGTCAGCCTCACTTCGGGCTGGGGACGATCACGACGGACCACTCGACGCCGTTCGAAAAGCGGTTTGGTGGTTGGTACGTGACAGGGACGCATGGTGAGATGCGACATCTTGGAAACGCGATTGCTGACGACAACCGTGCTGACCCGATTGATTCCGAGCCGGGGGCGAATCTGGAAAGTCTCGGTCGACTGTTCAGAACTTCGTCATATCTCCAGCCGACGAGTGATCTGGTGGCGCTGATGCTCCTGGAGCATCAATCGCAGATGCACAACCTGATCACGCGGGCATCGTTCGAGGCTCGACGGGCAAAGCACCACGACACAGTCATGAACGCCGCATTGAAACGTCCGGACGACTACGTGAGTGAAAGCACGGGGCGACGCATCGACTCGGCGGCGGAGAAGCTGGTCGAGTATCTGCTGTTTGCGGATGAGTTTCCGCTGACGTCTCCAGTTGCCGGTGTCTCAGGTTTCGCGGATGAGTTTTCGAAACTCGGCCCACGTGACGGCAACGGAAGATCGTTGCGGGACTTCGATCTCCAGGCGCGACTTTTCCGATACCCGTGCAGCTTCCTGATCTACTCGGAAGCGTTCGATGCAATGCCGGAGCCGATGCTCGACGCGGTCTATTCCCGTTTGCACAATATTTTGAACGAGAAAGACGAGACTTCGACTGACGCCCCGTTTGCTCATTTGAGTCGTGACGATCGAACCGCCATACGCGAGATCCTCGCGGAAACAAAGCCAGCGTTTCGGAAGTGGATGGTCGGAGTTTCCAACGACTCACCGTGATGGTGTATGCTGTTATGGCGTGCCGGCTTTCTTGTTTGCGAGGGGATTTTATGCCGACGGCGAAACAGGGCGCTCTGATCCTGATCAAGGACCTTCCAGATAATGCTTCGTGGGAAGAAATTCAGTATCACCTCTAAGCAAAGCAGAAAATCGATCGAGGCATTGCTGACATTGATGATGGCCATGTTGTGTCTCATGATGAAGTTGTTGCAAGGATGTTGAAATGGACCGAGAGCTGATCTGATCTGATCCGATCCGATCCGATGCGGCAGTGAGTGATCTTGAAAACGTTGTTGAGTTCATTGCCAAAGACTCGCGCGCCTATGCCGCGTCTTTCGTCGGACGTGTTCTGGCGGACGCGACCTCAATTCAGAATATGCCGCGAAAGCGGCGGCATCGTGCCCGAGTACGACGATGACAATTTGCGCGAGGTGCTGATAGGCAGTTATCGAATGGTTTACTCCCTGGATGAGTCAACGGTCAGAATCGTAGTAATTTTTCATGGGGCTCGTTTGATTCAGAACGTAATCGACGATCAAGATCACAAATGAAGTAAGTTCATTCGTCCAGAATCTTCAAAACGATAGAGTGCTGTATGAAAACTACTGCCGTGTTGTGGCTGCCCGTCTTTGTAATATTCTCCGAATCAGTTTCCGCAGCTGATTCGAAGGTCGATTTCAATCGAGATATTCGACCGATTCTTTCAGACAACTGCTACGCCTGTCACGGGCCGGATGAGTCGCATCGTGAGGGCGGGTTTCGGCTCGATCGTAAAGACAGCGCGTTTGGCAAAGCTGATTCGGACAGCGTTGTGATCGTGCCTGGGAAGCCGGAAGCCAGTGAGCTGATCGCCAGGATAGTGACGGATGACGTTGACCTGCGGATGCCACCAGCGGACTCGACGAAGTCACTGAGCGAAGACCAGATCGATCTATTGAAAAGGTGGGTCGCTCAGGGAGCGACCTGGCGGGAACACTGGGCTTTCATACCGCCGGTGAAGCACGAGCCGCCGATGGTTTCTCAGGCGGCCTGGGTGCGAAATCCGATCGACAGTTTCATCCTGAAGCGGCTGGATGACGAAGGGCTGAAGCCGTCGCCGACTGCTTCGAAGGAGTCGCTGATTCGAAGAGTGACGCTCGACCTGACCGGGCTGCCTCCGACGTTGGATGAAGTTGACGCATTTCTGAACGACCACTCGGAAGACGCTTACGCGAAGGTTGTCGATCGACTGCTCCGGTCGGAACGTTACGGCGAACACATGGCGAGATACTGGCTCGATGCGGCGAGGTACGGCGACACGCACGGTCTGCACCTGGACAATTATCGCGAGATGTGGCCGTATCGTGACTGGGCCGTGCGCGCGTTCAATCGGAACATGCCGTACGACCAGTTTACGGTCGAGCAACTGGCGGGCGATCTTTTACCGAACGCGACGGAAGATCAGATCATCGCGACAGGGTTCAACCGTTGCCACGTGACGACCAGCGAAGGTGGGTCGATCGCTGAAGAGGTCCATATCCGAAACGTGGTCGATCGTGTCGTCACGACGGGGACCGTGTTTCTGGGGATGACCTTCGACTGTACCCGTTGCCACGATCACAAGTACGACCCGTTCACGCAGCGCGATTTTTATTCGATGTCTGCGTTCTTCAATTCGATCGATGGCAACCCGCTCGATGGAAACAAGAAGGATCATGCTCCCGTCATCAAGGTGTTGACGAGTGAGGAGAAAGGACGAATCGCGGAACTCACGCAGAAAGCGGCAGACGTTCGCGACGAAATCCTCCTGCAGCTTGCCGAGTACAAGTACGTTGAGCCGGAAACGCCGACTGAAGCGAAGCTTCCTGAACCGACCGAGTTCGTCTGGATTGAAGACAGCGTTCCTGAAGGCGGACGTGCTCAAGGCGGTTGGGAATTCGTGACGAAACCAAAGCCGGTATTCAGTGGCGAGAAATCGTCAACCCGGACGGCGACGGGACTGAGTCAGCACTTTTTCGACCAGGCGAAGGCGCCGCTGAAAATTGCCGACGGAGACGTCTTCTTCTGCTATGTTTATCTCGACGAAAAGAATCCGCCCAAAGAAATTATGCTGCAGTTCAATGACGGCTCGTGGGACCATCGAGCGTACTGGGGCAGCGATTCGATCGACTGGGGCAAGAAAGATTCACCGAGTCGATTCAGCAAAGGTGAGTTGCCTGAAAAGGGTAAATGGGTTCGGCTTGAAGTCTCCGTTGCGGAGGTCGGGTTGAAAGCCGGGGCGATGATTAACGGCTGGGCGTTCACACAGTTCGATGGGACGGTGTTCTGGGACAAGGCCGGCATTGTCAGCAAGGCGGACCAGACTCCGATTTATGATTCGCTGCTGGTGTGGGAGCGAGATCAGATTGCTGCGAAAGCCGCGTCCCTGCCGGCAGACATCAGGCCAATCGTGATGCTTGACGTTGCGAAGCGAAACGACGCTCAGCAGAAGCAGTTGCGGGATTACTTTGTGGAAAATGTCTGCTCAACCACGCGAAGTATTTTCGATCCGCTGCACAAGTCGATTGCCGATGCGGAAACGAAAATTACGGACATTCAGAACGCGGCGGCGACGACGCTGGTCTTTCGCGAGAAGAAGGAACCACAACCGGCACACATTCTGAACCGCGGCGAGTATGACCAGAAAAAGGATGAAGTACCGCGAGCGGTGCCGGCGATTCTACCGCCGCTTCCTCAAGGGGTGCCTGCGAATCGGCTGGGGCTGGCGCGATGGTTGACCAGTCGAGAGCATCCATTGATGGCTCGCGTGACGGTGAATCGTTTCTGGCAGCAGCTCTTCGGAACCGGTCTGGTGAAGACATCGGAAGATTTTGGTTCGCAAGGCGAGCCGGCCAGCCATCCGGAACTGCTCGACTGGCTCGCGGTACAGTTTCAGGATGACGGCTGGGATGTTCAAAAGACGTTGCGCCGCATGGTGATGTCGGCGACTTATCGTCAGGCGGCGATAGTCCGCGGCTCTGTCGAAAGAGATCCGGAGAACCGGTTGTTATCGCGCGGCCCTCGTTTTCGACTCGACGCTGAAGTGTTGCGGGATCAGGCGTTGTTCGTCAGCGGCCTGCTTTTCGAGAAACTCGGTGGCCCCAGCGTGAAGCCACCTCAGCCGGACGGTTTGTGGTTTGCGGTCGGCTACAGCGGGTCGAACACGGTTCGTTTCAAACCCGATACCGGTTCGGACAAGGTCCACCGCCGGACGTTGTATACATTCCTGAAACGAACGGCTCCGGCACCTCAGATGAGCATTATCGATGCGCCGTCGCGTGAGGCCTGCACTGTCCGTCGCGAGCGGACCAACACACCGCTTCAGGCGTTGCTTCTGCTGAACGATCCGCAATACGTCGAGTGTGCTCGCGGCCTTGCCGAGCGAGTGCTTCGTGAAGGCGGCCAGACGGATGAATCCAGAGCGGCGTACCTGCTGCGACTTTGTACGGGACGGAAGCCGCAGGGGGCTGAAGTGGCAGAACTTGTGTCGGCGATTGGCGATTTGCAGTCTGTTTATGAAAAGGACGAAGCGGCGGCTGCGAAACTTGTCGCGACGGGTTCGTCTGCAACTGAGGCGTCGGTCCCGGTTTCCAAACTTGCTGCGTGGACGATTGGGGCAAACCTGGTTCTGAATCTGGACGAGGTTCTGACGAAGAACTGAACGGTCAATGAGGTCCGTCTTTCGCAAGGCTGTTTCAAACGGGGCCGTGGAAAAAAATGAGCACGCGAAACATTGTCATTCCGTTTGAAGGAGCTGCTGATGGAGAATCGTTTGAAACGCGATTACGCATCGAAGAGCTTCTTGGTAACCACGTCGAAGCGTGTGCTGAAGCAGCGTCGATCTGGGCGAGGCTGCATTACGGCCATGCTTCTTATGTCGACGGAAGTCTCGCGGTGAAGTCGGTCAAATTTTCATCAGAGAATTCGGGCATAGCGTCGCTCGGTTTTGAGTGGACGTTTCAGGATGGCTGCAGCGACATCTGTCGCGAAGGGGATGGGTATGTGGATGTCACATTTTCGGTTTCGAACGGGCAGCTGAATCTGGCGTGGACCTGGCCGGAGCAGGCATCCACAGTCGACGAGTTTTGAATTTGGCGGCAGGTCAGGCTCCGCCTGACCTGTAGAATCATGAGGTAGTCATGCAGGATTTTCAGAATTACTACTCAGCCATCACCCGCCGGCACTTCTTCGGGCAGGGGGCTTTGGGACTTGGCACGGCGGCGCTGGCTTCGTTGATGGGGGAGCGGGCCGACGCTGCGAAAGCGACGTCGGAATTTGCCGACCCGCAGCGGATCGGCGGGTTGCCGGCTCTTCCGCATTTCGCGCCGAAAGCGAAGCGGGCGATCTACCTCTTCATGGCTGGCGCGCCGAGCCAGATCGACTTCTTCGATCACAAGCCGAAGCTCAATGAGATGTTTGACAAGGATCTGCCCGAGTCGGTCCGAAACGGCCAGCGGCTGACAACGATGACGAGCGGGCAGAAACGATTTCCACTGGCTCCGTCGAAGTTCAAGTTCGCGCAGCACGGCAAGAGCGGCGCGTGGATCAGCGAACTGCTGCCGCACACCGCTAAAATGGTTGACGACATTGCGATTGTGAAGTCTCTGCACACTGAAGCGATCAACCACGACCCGGCGATTACCTACATTTGCACAGGGAACCAGTTGCCGGGCCGACCGAGTCTGGGTTCCTGGTTGAACTACGGGCTGGGTTCGCTCAACAGCAACCTGCCGGCGTTTATGGTGATGACTCCAACGTGGACCGGTCGGCAGCAGGCGCAGGCACTTTACAACCGGTTGTGGGGAGCGGGCTTTCTGCCGACGAAGCATCAGGGTGTGGCTCTGCGCCGGTCTGGCGACCCCGTATTGTTTCTTTCGAATCCGGATGGTGTGAGTACGGAAGTTCGGCGGCGAATGCTCGATTCGCTGGGGCGTCTGAATCAGAAGACGTTCGAGCAGGTTGGTGACCCGGCGACGCAGGCGAGAATCAATCAGTACGAGATGGCGTTCAAGATGCAGAGTTCTGTTCCCGAGCTGATGGAATTTTCAGGCGAGACAAAGAGCACTCTGGAAATGTACGGCCCGGACGCGGAGAAACCGGGCACTTTTGCGTACTGTGCACTGATGGCTCGCCGCATGATTGAGAAAGACGTGCGGTTCGTGCAGCTTTTTCATCGAGGCTGGGACCAGCACGGAAATATTGCCAACGATTTGCCGAACCAGGCACGTGATGTTGATCAGGCGTCATGGGCGCTGATTCAGGATCTCAAACAACGAGACCTTCTGAAAGACACTCTGGTTGTGTGGGGTGGCGAGTTTGGCCGGACTGCCTACTGTCAGGGAAAACTGACTCGCGAAAACTACGGGCGGGACCATCACCCGCGTTGCTTTTCAATCTGGATGGCAGGCGGCGGAATCAAGCCAGGAGTCGTTCATGGCGAGACTGACGACTTCAGCTACAACGTTACGGAAAATCCGGTCCACATTCACGATCTGAACGCGACAATTCTGCATTGCCTGGGGATCGACCATCGGCGTTTGTCTGCGAGATTTCAGGGCCTGGATGTGCGACTGACCGGTGTCGAGGAGCAGCATCCGGTAAAAGAAATACTGGCCTGACGCAAGTTTCCCCGGCAGTTGGCGGCTGAAGTGCCAAATCCTGGAAAACTGGGGTTGCTCTGTTTCAGGAAATCGTCACGATAAACAAGTCGTTCGTGCTGACGCGGCACGAGTGTGGTTCCGTTGCTCAGAGTGGGGTAACCCGCAAGGCTCCGGGCAACATGAATAGGCATTAGAAAGGAGGTGGTTAGTGATATCTGGCTTAATAATGAGAGGTGTGACTGGCTGACTTCACCGGCGGGTGTTTTCGCCCTCCACCTCCTCGTAATCGCTATTACGAGAAAATAATCGGCCCGAGCTTCGACTGTCGAAGCTCGGGCTTTTTTTGTTTCACGATATCGATCAGGCCGAAATCAATTTTGGAAGCTACGACACTGACGAAGGGGCGTCACAATTTTGTCCCGGGGCGCAGAGTCCGCGGAGAAGCCAGGCAGAATCTGCTGAGGAACTCTGAGTGATCTCTGTGGCGGGTTCCTGGTGAGAGCATCCTGAGTTGGCGAAACTCAACTTACAGTTGAGACGTTCCGCCGCTTCGGCCAAAAAGGCACGAGGCCAGCTGGAAGGCCGCCGCCGTTGTATTCTCGCCGCTGGTGCCCGTCGCTTGTTCTGCAAGGTACTGGTCGGCGGTCATGTCGAGGTGGCAACTGACACACCGCTGCACGAGTTGTCTTGCATGGGCACGCTGTGCCGGTTGGATTTCCGTTAGAGATTCAGCTCTCAAATGGCACGCGACGCAGCCGGCGACGACGTTGTCGGTGCTGGATTCAGTCGTCGTGCTGCGCTGGCAATCGGCGGGGAGTGAAATGGCGACTGCATCGTTCCTGCCGGCACGCTCGACGTTAACCATCGCGGCCATCATCACGGCAATCAGCATCAGGAAGGCGGCGACACGAAGGCCGTCACGTTGAGAAGCTGCTCGACGTTGCGACTGTTGCAGCCACGGTCGGCTGGCCGTACGCGGGCTGGTTAACGGTGCCTGTTCCGAAGTCGATGCAGCCTCGGCGTATTCGTTCCCAGGGTTTTCGGAAGGCGCTGAGGGAGTAAATTCACCGGCCGTTCCGAGGGCGTTTGCGAAAAGGTCCAGAGCTGGATCCAGCATGTCGGCCATGTCGCGGCAGCGCGGGCAACTGTCCAGATGCAGAATCAGTTCGCTGCTGTCTCGCAGGTGGTTGTCAGTCAGTGCGTCGAATGCCTGATCGCAATTCATTGAACGTCTCCTTCGAAGCGGTCACTCCGGGATATGTCGCGTGCATTGATGCTCGAAACGTCTGCTCGTCGTAGAGCCGTTGAGAGTTTCTCAAGTCCGGAGCGAACTCGCTGTTTCGCTCCGTTCGTGCTGCAATTCATGACGTGGGCGATTTCGTCGAACTTCAACTCGCCAAAGAAGCGGAGCCGGAGGGCGTCGGCCTGAGCTTCGGGAAGGTCATTCAGGTAGCGAAAGAGCAGAGCCGTCTGTTCTGCTCGGACAAGCTGACTAAGAGCGTCGCCGGACGAGCATGGCTCGTTAGACGTCAGGAATTCCGGCTGGCGACCTGCTCGGTCGATTCGGGAAAGCTCGCGCCGAGCCAGGCCGCGGCAGGTGTTGAGCAGGATTGTCCACAGCCAGCCTCGAAACGAATGTTCGGATCGGTAGGTGTGGCGATGAGCGAAGGCCGAAAGAAACGCATCCTGCACAGCTTCTTCCGCAACGGCCTGGTTGCGTAGCTTACTGACGGCAGCTCGAAGCATAGACGATCGATGGCGGTTCACGAGTACGTCGAAAAGTTCGACTTGCCCGCAACCAACTCGTTCCATGATTTCCTGGTCGTTCAGCATGTTGCCTGGCGATTCCAGTCTACGTGGGGCAAAACTCGTCGATTTCGACAATGAGCTGCTGTCGCTGGATGTTTGGAGGGGCAGCCGCAATGATGGCCACCCAACAGGCGACGATTGTAAACAGGATTCCGGGACTTCGAATAGCGGAGCTGGTCCTGCCGGCTTCGGCGACTGAATGTTCGGATGACTTTTTCTTCGATTTGCTGGAAATGCTCCAGCAGTCAAATTATTTTTTCCGTACGCGTGCGATGAGTAAAAACCTGGTTATTCGGGTGATCAGATTCGGCACAACGATGCCTCGGTTTGCGCCTCGTTGACCGGGTTCGAACGTTCTGATGCACGTGCCTCAAACACGGTTAGAGCCTGTTGAAGTGGCTCGCGACTGTGCATTCCACCGGACGCAGATCGAGACCGGTTCGGTCAACATCGGCGTTCCCCACCTTAGCTGACGAAACGCGGAGTTCGTCAACTTCGACGTTTCTCTCAGTCAACGAGACGAGCTGGTTTAATGCCGGTTGAGTCTCTTCGACTGTTTGCTGGCGGTCGGGTTTCGACCAGTCCCGCACTCAGTCATCCGGCATTATGGAGTGATGCCGGTTTTCAGAACGGACGTGAGTTTTGCAGTGGTTGAGCGCTGGCGGCTGAGGAGTCGCTGGTGACAACAGTTGGAAGTCAATCACGAATCTTTTTCGAGAACGACCTGACATGACAGACAGCGAAAAGAATTCGTCGGATGCCTCGGGCGAGTCCATGATTGAGGCCAAAGGTCTCAGCAAGTATTACGGCCCGTTCGTAGCGACGGATGGTGTGACGTTTTCCGTGCCTCGCGGGCAGGTAGCCGCTTTTCTGGGCCCGAACGGTGCCGGAAAGTCGACGACCATGAAAATGCTCACGGGTTATCTGGCTCCGACGAAAGGTTCCGCGACGATCGGGGGCCACAATGTTCAGTCGGACCGGATCGCCGCCAGCGAGATGCTCGGGTATCTCCCGGAAAATGGCCCGCTCTATGAAGAGATGACGCCAAAGGGGCTGCTTTCGTACCTCGGTTCGGCTCGCGGTATGTTTGCCGACGATCTGAAAAGCCGGATGGAGTATGTCGCCGTGCGATGTGCACTGAAGTCCGTCTGGAGCAAGCCAATCAGCAAGCTGTCAAAAGGTTTTCGGCAGCGAGTCGGCATGGCTCAGGCACTGCTTCATGATCCGGAAGTTCTGATTCTGGACGAGCCGACAAGCGGATTGGATCCCAATCAGGTTCACGGAGTCCGCGATCTGATTACGAGCCTTGCTGAGACGAAGACAATTCTTCTGTCGACGCACATTCTTCGCGAAGTACAGGCTGTCTGCAGTCGAGTCATCCTGATTAATCAGGGCCGCGTTGTGTTCGATGGTCCGGTAAGCGAGATGGCTGGTTCGGAAAAGGAAATGGAAGAACGCTTCCGCGAGCTGACAGTGGCGACGTAGCAGAATGAATGGCTCACGCGAAGGTACAAAGACGCGAAGGATTGATCGACTTTTCCTTCTTTATTCTTCGCGGCCTGGTGTGAGAAAAACAGAATGTAGGGTGCGTCTTGACGCACCACTTCGAACTGGACCTTTTGACTCAAGATATAACGGGATTGAGAAATGCGGACTCACACGATTTTCGCTGTGTTGAAGCGAAACCTGATGAGCTATTTCTCCGGAGTGCTGGGTTACCTCTTTATTGTGGTGTTTGTGATCGCTGCGGCGTCGAGCGCGTTCAACGCTCAGTTTTTCACGAACAACCTGGCAAACCTGGACCAGCTCACGGCAGCGTTTCCATACCTGCTGCTCTTCATCATTCCTGCCATCACGATGACATCGTGGGCCGAAGAAAAACGGCTGGGAACGGACGAACTGCTCTTCACGCTGCCGGCAACCGACTTCGAAATTCTGCTCGGCAAATTCCTGTCGCTCGTCGTTGTTTACGGAGTGGCGCTGGCCTTTTCGTTAACTCAGTTGATCGTGCTGGGCTACTACGCCGATCCCGACTGGGGGCTGCTGCTGACAACGTACTTTGGCTACTGGTTGGCCGGTTCGACGTTGATCAGTCTCGGCATGTTTGCTTCCGTCCTGACGAGTAGCGTCACCGTGGCGTTTGTTCTGGGAGCGGCCATCTGTGCGGTGCCAATCTTCATCGGACACCTGTCGACCAGCCGTCCGGCGATCGACAACCCGACGTTCAGCGACACAGCGACCGATCTGTTCAACTCGTTCTGCAGTGAGATGAGTCTTGGCGAGCGTTTGAACGAGTTCGCTATCGGCGTCGTCCCCTTCAGCGGAATTGTCTACTTTCTCTCGCTAATCATCTTTTCGCTGTACCTCAACGCGGTGTTCATCAGCCGGCGCCACTGGGTCAGCGATCAACAGGGGTTACCGATTGGCGGACACTTTGCGGTACGCATCGTTTGCCTGCTTGTCGCCCTGCTGGCTGGCAACGCTGTCGTCACGACGGCCAGCGAAGCACTCGGTCTGCGTTTTGATATGACCGGCGAGAAGCTCTACACATTGTCCGACACGACCCACGAACTGGTCAGCAAGGTTGAAAACAAGGTCACGATTCAGGCCTTCATCAGCCCGGAAGTCCCTCGCGACTACGTTGGGCAGCAGACTCGCTTGAAGGGGCTGCTTCGCCAGTACGACCGCATGAGCAATCAGATCGAAGTTCGCTTCGTCGAGGTCACGCCTTTCAGCGAAGCTGCCGAGGAAGCTGAACACTTCGGAATCATGCCGACTCCGGTTCAGTCCGAAGTCGACGGACGCTTCCAGCGCGTTGACGTCTTTATGGGAGCTGTCATCAGCGGTGCCTACGATGAAGTCATCGTCCCATTCTTCGATATTGGAACCTCGGTCGAGTACGAGCTGACTCGCTCGGTACGAACGGTTTCACAGGAAGATCGACTGACCGTGGGCATGTTGCGAACGGACGCCAAAGTGAACGGTGGCTTCGACATGTCCAGCATGCGTAGTTCGCCCGAATGGCGAATTCAGCGGGAACTTAAAAAACAGTACAAGGTGGTTGAAGTCGGCCCGGACTCGAAGATCGAAGACGAAGTAGACGTCCTGATTGCGGCGATGCCGTCTTCACTGACCGATCCACAAATGACCAACTTTGTTGACTATGTGAAGTCAGGAAAACCAACGCTGATCCTGGACGACCCGTTGCCACTGGTTGACCCTCGCATGTCGCCCAGCCAGCAGAAACCTCAACAGGGCGGCGGGGGAATGTTTGGTGGTGGGCAGCCCGCTGAACCGCGAGCTGATAACGGAAATGCTGGTCCTCTCGTTAATGCCCTGGACATCTCCTGGCTGAACGATGCCATTGTCTGGGATCAGACGAATCCTCATCCCACCTTTGTTGATCTTCCACCCGACTATGTCTTCATTACTCCGCTGAACGGCAACTCGGAAGCGATCAGCACCGAGAGTGATGTCACCAGCGGGTTGCAGGAATTGCTGATGCTTTACTCGGGGCGAATCCGTCCTCGAGAAAACAGTAAGTTGAAGTTTGAACCTCTGCTTCGAATTGGTCTCCGATCAGGAACTTCCCGATGGAACGATCTGATGGGGTCAAGCTTCTTCGGTATTCAACCCAAGGATCCATCACGAGTTCGCCGAACGCTGACCGGTGAAGCTGACGTCGTGGCGGCTCATATTACTGGTGAAAAGGGTGAGAAGCACAAAGTCAATGTGATCTACGTCGCCGATGTCGACATCGTCTCAGATGCTCTGTTCAACGTCGTGCAAAGCGACATGCACGGTCTGAAACTCGACAATGTGAAGTTCATTCTGAACTGCGTCGATGTTCTGGCTGGAGACACTTCTTACGTCGATCTTCGTAAGCGACGCCCGCAGCACCGAACGCTGAAAGAAGTGCAGAGCGAAGCGGATAAGTTTCGAAAGATTTCTCAGGAAGAACGTGAGAAAGCCGAGAAAGAAGCTGAGGAAGCACTTGAGAAAGTGACAGCAGAACTCGACAAGGAGATCGAAAAAATCGATTCCGACGAGACGCTTACCTTGATCGAAAAACGTCAGCGGATGGAAATCGCTACTCAGCGGAAGCAGCGGGAACTGGACGTTGAGAAGGCAAATATCGATCGAGAAAAAGCCGAGAAGCTTGAGCAATTAAAGGCTCGCGAACAGCGGCAGATCAAGCAGACGGAGAACGACTTCCGGTTCTGGGCCGTGATTTTTCCGCCGATCCCCTCGATTCTGCTAGGAATGCTCGTGCTGGGGTTACGACTCACGGCTGAGCAGAAAGATATCGAAGAAGTTCGCCGCCTTTCTCGCCAGTAGGTCGCACGAAAACTCAGACGTTCTGAATCCATCAACCTCAACCTGAATTCACCGGGTGAGACTTATGAATACCAACAGTCAGACTCTTAAATTTGTAATCGCGGCAGCCGTGATGGCTGGCCTTGCCGGGCTGACCAGTTCGCTGACCAAACCCACGCCAATTGACGACTTTGCCAACGTCGGCAAGTCGTTCTTTGCGGATTTTAAAGATCCCAATTCCGCAACCGCGGTCCGGGTTGTCGCCTACAACGAGGACACGGCATCGGCTCGGGTTTTCACCGTTCAGAAAAAGGACGGCACCTGGCGAATTCCTTCACATCACAACTACCCGGCTGACGGTGAAGAACGACTGGCCAAAACTGCTCGGTCGCTCATCGGCGTCAAACGCGGCGCCGTCGCGAGTCGTGTCGCCGCTGATCACGAACGGTTCGGCGTCGTCGATCCGTTGGGCGAAGATTCCGACACGTTGAAAGGCCGTGGCCAACGATTGACTCTGATGAAAGACAGCGAAATTCCCGTCGCTGACCTGATCATCGGTAAGAAACTGCCCGAAGGCGAGAATCGTTACTACGTCCGGCATCCGGAAGAGAAAGAAACCTACATCACCGAACTGGAAGTCGACATCTCGACGAAGTTTCGAGACTGGGTCGAAGCCGACCTGCTGAAACTGGATCGTGACGATCTGACAAAGCTGGAAGCGAAGTCGACCAAAGTAGATGGCCGCAGCTTCTCGGAAGTTGTGGACGCATCGTTGTCTCGTGCGTCGTCAACAGACGATTGGGCACTCGACGGGCTCAATGAAGAAACGGAAGAAGTCAACAAAGAAGACGTGACGGCCATGGTCAACGTCCTGGACAATCTCAAACTGTCCGGAGTGCGTCGCAAGCCTGAGCTGGCCGGTAAGCCGATCCTTCAGGGGGATCTCGGGATTGCGCTCCCTCCTTCGGCGGCTCAGAACCCGCAGATAGTCAACCAGGTCATCGACATGGTTCAGAGCAGTCTGAATTCGAAGGGCTTCCTGGTTTATGAGAATCGTGAAGAGAACGATTTCCGGTTGTATGCAAAGGCTGGTGAACTGGTTGCGTCGTTAAAAGACGGCGTGCGTTTTCACATGAGCTTTGGAAACGAGTTTGAAGGTTCTGACGACGAAATCGAAATCGGCGGCACGACGGCGAAAGCTGAGAAGTCGAAAAACGAACAGAAACCAGCCGATGCTCCAGGCTCAGAAGAAGCAGTCGACGATAAAAAGGAAGACGGCGAGAAGGACGAAGAGAAGAAAACGAAGAGCCGCTATCTTATCGTTCGAGCCTCGTTCAGTGAGAATCTGCTTGGCCCGGCACCGGTTGCTCCGGTCAAGCCTGAAGTGCCTGAAGGTGTGGAAGTTGACGACGAAGGCAATGTGGTGAAGCCGGCTGAAGAGCCTGCCGCGAAAGACGACGACGCAGCGGCTGACGACAAGAGTGACGATGCTGCCAAGGCTGACGCCGCAGCGACTGGCGATGACAAGTCAGATGCCGGGAAGACGGATGACGCGGCTGTTGAAGAGAAGAAAGAAGAACCCAATCTGGGCGACATCTATCAGCGAGCGATCGAGAAGTTCCGTGCTGACCAGAAGAAGTACGAGTCCGATGTCAAAGCTCGTGAAGAGAAGGTCGAAGAAGGCAGGAAGAAGGTCGACGAACTGAATACTCGGTTCGCTGACTGGTACTACGTCATTTCTGAGGAAGACTTCGACAAGCTGCGACTCAGTCGCGCTCAGCTTGTGAAAGCCAAAGAAAAGGAAGAAGGCGAAGAGGGAGACGGCAAGGGCGACGCCGCTGCACCGGTCGGCGATCCGGCCGCGTCGATCCTGAATTCGCTTCCCGGTTCACAGCCTGCTGCTGCAAAGACGGATGACGCCAAGCCAGCAGCGCCGGCTACGGATGACAAGACTCCAACCTCTGACGCACCGAAGGCGGACGATGCGAAACCGGCGGCAACTCCACCGGAGCCGTCGAAGCCGGAAGCGGCAGCATCAGATGCAGCAAAGCCAGCGGACGTGGCACCGGCTGAACCGAAGGCGGCGATCGAAGAATCGACGCCCGACAAGGTATCGTCGGAACCGGAGAAGTCGGCAGATAAAGCTGACACTGCTAATGAAAAGCCAGCGACAACTGACGGAAATTAGACCCATCGTTGGTTGGGAAGTTTGAAGTTCAAAGCGCCGAGGTTTCGCGAATGGTGGCGATGCCTCGGCGTTTTTGCGTTCCGTTCTCAGTCGAGGCGAGACTGCTTACGATTCTCCGATCCGAATCTGCTTATGGAAGGACCATGCGATGAAACGTGCAATGACGATTCTGCTTGCTCTCACATTCGTGGCTGGACTCGTAGCGTCTGCATCAGCTGATGAGAAAGCTGATGACGGCAAGCTGCGCATCATCGCTTTCGGGGCTCACCCCGACGATGCTGAATTTCAGATGGGTGGTTCGGCCATTAGATGGGCGAAGCTTGGTCATCACGTCAAGCTTGTTTCGGTCACCAATGGAGACATCGGACACTGGAATATGGCAGGTGGTCCGCTGGCGATCCGCCGGACGAAGGAAGTTCAGGAAGCCGCTCGCCGGATGGGCACGACCGTCGAAGTGCTCGATATACACGACGGCGAGCTGATGCCGACTCTGGAGAATCGCCGCACGATTGCCCGTCTCATCCGCGAGTGGAACGCAGATCTGGTTCTTGCTCACCGCCCGAACGATTACCACCCTGACCATCGCTACACAGGGATCCTGGTGCAGGATGCGGCCTTCATGGTGGCTGTTCCGTTCTTCGTTCCGGACACAAAGCCTCTGACAAAGAACCCCGTCTTCATGTACTACCCCGATCGTTTTCAGAAGCCTTACCCCTTCGAAGCGGATATTGCGATTTCGCTGGATGATGTCTTCGATGAAAAGGTCAACGCGGTCGATGCACTGGTCTCACAAGTCTACGAAGGCGGAGCCCTTGGCTCGGAAGAAACTCTCATCGCACGAAAGGCCGCTGATCCAGTGGCCAGAAAAGAAATCCTTCGCGAATCGTGGAGTCGACGGAACGGACGCATCGCGGATCTTTACCGGGATACGCTGATTGAGTGGTACGGTCAGGAAGCCGGCAAAGCAGTTAAACACGCTGAGGCTTATCAGGTCTGCGAGTACGGTCGTCAGCCGTCGAAGGCAGAATTGAAGAAGCTGTTTCCGTTCTTCGGAAACTCAACAGAGTGACGTGCCAGTCTGCGACAAGTTCACGCCGCTCCGGACAGCCGGACCAGCAGCAGTTCGATCTGGCTGCGTTCGGGCATGCGGCTGCCGCCTTTCATTCCGGTTTCGGCCTCCAGTAACCAGGAAGCGATCTTCGCGGCTTTCGGGCGACCGATCCGTTTCAGGTAACGGGTAGCGGGTTCGTACTCATTGGGGAAGGCACCGGCTTGTTTCAGAGCCGCATTCAGTTGAACGCCGGTGCGTGACAGTTCGGTCGCGACGGACATTTTCCGAAAGACGTAGGCAACTCCCCCGAGAATGCGGTGCGGCGATTCGCCACTGTTGAGCAGCTTGTCCAGAGCGGTGATGGCATCGCTCAGTCGTCCATCGCGGATGGCGTCGGTCATCACCCAGGTCGTTTCGGCCTTCCAGCCGCCAACCAGTCGTCGGACGGCTTCGGCATCGATTGATGGCAGGTCACCGACGTACGACGCCAGTTTCGCCAGTTCCTGGTCAAGCTGTCCGAGTGCGGAGCCGGCGAGTTCGATCAGCAGTTGAACGGCGTTGCGGTCGATTGTTTTCGCGTAAGTTCGCTGAGCGGCATCCTGCACCCATTTGGCCAGAGCGGCACCTTTCAACTCGGAGCATTCCGCGACGAGCCCGCTCCTGCTCACGATCTTGTAAAGACGAGTATTCTTAGCGAGCGTTTTCACATCCAGAATCAGGACAGACTTTTTGCCGGGTTTCTCGGCGTACTTTTCGAGTGCGGACCGGTTTGCTGTCACAAAATCAGACGCATCGTCGATCATGACGATTCGCCGATCGCCCCACATCGAGACCGTCAAGAGCTCGTCACGGACCGTTTTCATGTCGACGTCTTTGCCGGTGTAGCGAGTCGGTGCGTCGTCCTCGTTCGGCAGCGCGACGCTCAGCAGGGCGTTGACGACGTCGGTTTTCAATGATCGTTCGTCGCCAACCAGCACGATGACGGATGGGAGGGCTTCCGGGATGGATTTGAGCAACTCGGTGGCGTGCATGGTTCGTCAAGGTTTCGGGCCGAAACGGCCTTTGTGGTGAATCGAGATTGACCGAACGATCGGAATTCCGGGAAGATTCGCCGTTCGGTCGCGGTGGCTCCTGAAGGGGAATGGTCTCAACGACCGGCACGCGAATCAACCAGTCACACGGCCAGAAAGCGAGCGGCATGGACGCCGACGACCAAATCTATTCGATCGATTCACTGGACGCACCGGATCCAGATGTCGAGTCGAAAACGGACAGCCGATCGCCGACTCCGGAAGAGTGCGTGAGCGGTGTCGAGCCTGACAAGTCTGCCAGCGTGCTGACCGGACCAATTGTGTCGTTGCCTACCGTGACGGAGTATCGATGCCCCGGCGAGGAACATTCGATTTCGCGGGCGATCCATCTGTCGCGACTGGCGGCGTTTTACCCGGCGTGTCGGCAATGTCAGCATCGGCACGACACCGGGCAGCTCAATCCTGAAACGGTCGAAAGAATTTACCAGACCGAAGTTCGCAGTCGTCAGCGTCCTCTGTTCCGGCGCGATGGCGTGCGAGGTGTTTTTCTCAACGATCTGACGCCAGCCATTGCCGGAAAGATTGCGGCGGCGTTTGCCAGTTTACTCTGGCAGGACGTGCCGCTGACTGGCCGACAGGATGCGGTGTCAGGAGTTGGCCGAACGCGGCCCCGTCAGCCATCGCGGCGCGGCCCGTCGATCGTGGTTGGCTATGACGAGCGACCGTCGTCTCCGGCAGTCCTGTCGGCGGTCATCGACGCGTTGCGAATGATGGGCTGTCCGGTGACGGACGTCGGTCTTGCGTCGCGTCCATGCTTTGCGTTTGCGGTCGATCATCTGCAGGTTGCTGGTGGAATATTTGTCAGTGGCGCGGGGCATGATGCTTCGTGGGCGGGGATGGATCTCTATCGCGAAGGTGCCTTGCCGCTGTCGCTTGGCGAAGGATTGGAAAACGTTCAGCAGAGGTACGAATCCAGGGTGACCAGGCCAACTCGAAGCGCCGCCTTTCAGCGAGCGTTTCAGGCAACGATTCCGTATGAAGCCGGACTGTGGAAACATTTTCATGCGTTACGTCCATTGCGGATTGTCTGCGCGGTTCGGCCTCGTCCCATGAGAAAGACGCTTCGCAAACTGTTCGCCAGACTGCCATGCGAACTCTCCGAAGTTGAAACGACAGCCGCAGTCAACGCACCGCTGAAGCACGACTCGCTGATGGAGCGGATCGTCAGCCGCGTGAATAAACGCAACGCACACCTGGGAATTCTGATCGACGACGATGGCGCTCGATGTTGGTTTGTGGACGAGCGAGGGCAACACGTTAATCCGGTCGGGCTGACGGCGATGCTGGCCCGGCAAAGCCGTATCGATCACCCCAACGCCTCTGTTGTGGCCGAGTCGGCGGCTGTGGAAAGTGTCCAGTCGCTGATCACGCCGAATGAATTGCTTGACGGTGGAGCGTCTGCTGGTTCGATCAGTCGGACGATGCGCGAGTCCAACGCGTCATTTGCCGGAGGGCTGTCCAACCTCTACTGGTTCCGTGAATCGTTCCCCGCGTGCGATGCCATCCTGACGCTGGCCCACGTTCTGCAGGGGCTCAGCCGCAGTGACGAACCGTTTTCGAAAGCGGTTTCGTTCGGTCGTTGAATTCTCGCTGCGTTCATCGTTTCTGAGGTCTGCATGGAGTAGGCTGGCGTTTGTTCCAGCCTGTGGAAAATGCTGATTCGACGAACGCGACTTCGCCAGGATTCAACAGGACGGGCGCACGATGGATGAGACGACAGAACCACCTGCCGATGAAGAAGCTGGCGAGAATGCCGAATCACCCGCTCGTCAGAGGCTTCGAGCAACTCGTGATCGGATTCTCCACGAACTGCGGGAACACTACGACGAGTCGCCGGTTCGGTGGCGCGAGATCGTCTCGCTGTTTCTAATCATTGTTCTGTGCGATGTGACGGTTTATCGAGGATCAGGTTTCGCAGGCGATGCCGTTCTGGTTGCCGGAATGTCGTTGCTGCTGGCCGTCGGTGTTCCGTCGAAGCGGCCTCAGGTGGCGACATGGGTGTTTGCCGTTCTGGTTGCCGGTGCTTCGACGCGACTGGTCTGGTGCGGTTCCGGGCTCAGCGTGGCTGCCGGACTGGTTGTCATGTTTGGCTTTGCGATGAGCCTCGTTGGCCGAACTCCCTACATGATTCACATTGCCGTGTTTGCGACTCAAACATTTGCCGCCGGCCATCGAGGTTTGAATCACTACTGGAATGCCGCAGCTCGGATCAGGCCACCGGCCCGCGTGCAGAATCTTTTCACGTGGATTCTTCCAGTCATCGCGCTGCTGGTTTTCGGAGCGTTGTTTGTCTTTGCCAATCCCGATCTTGCGAGCGCTGTCGGCGCCAGATTTTCCGACCTGTTCGACGTTCTTGGAAAGTGGTGGCAGGATTTTTCACCGGCACCGTTCGAGGTTCTCTTCTGCATCGGGGCAGGGTGGATCGCGATTGGCCTGCTGCGCCCGATATTGCCGACTTCGTCAGACACCGACGATCCCAGACCTGCCTCGGAGCCGATCGAAGTCTCCGTCGAACCCACTCCGGCTCCACTCTTTGAAGCGTTTCGAAACACGCTGTTCATGGTTGTCGGATTGTTTGCCGGCTACTTGGTTTTCGAATTTCAGACGTTGTGGTTTCGTGAGTTCCCCAAAGGATTTCATTACTCCGGCTACGCTCACGAAGGCGCCGCCTGGCTGACGGTGGCACTGGCTCTGGCAACGGCGATGTTGTCACTGATGTTTCGCGGGAGCGTCTTGAACGATCCCAGATTTTCGACGTTGAGAAAACTCAGTTGGCTCTGGTCAATCGAGAACGTTGTGCTGGCCCTGGCGGTCTACAACCGGTTGTCGATCTACGTGAATTTCAACGGGATGACTCGAATGCGGACGGTCGGACTGCTGGGAATGACGTCGGTGCTTGTCGGTTTTCTTCTGGTCGTTAGAAAGATTTCGAAGGGCCACGACTTCCGCTGGCTCGTCCGTCGACAACTCTGGACCGTTGCCTTCGCCGTGTACCTCTACGCCGTGTTGCCGGTTGATGCCTGGGTGATGCATCACAACGTGCAGCGAGTTCTGGCCGGAGACCTGTCACCCGCCGTGCAGATCAGCGTTCACCCGACAAGTGCCGAGGGCGTTCTGGAAATGTTCCCGCTGACCAAGTGCGACGACGAAGCTATCCGCGAAGGCGTCAAAGCAACGCTTGTCCGATATTTTCAACGTTCAAAACACTACCGCGACTGGTCGCGCAGCTTGTCGAAACCAATAACCCGGAATCCTGAACCTCCAGACTGGACAGCCATGCAGTTTGCGGACGACTGGCTACTCGATGAGTTGTCCGAAGCCTGCAAAGCCTGGCCCGAGTATGACGACCAGGAAAAAATGGACGCCGCCATCACCCGTTTCCGCGAGCACACCTGGCAATGGTACTGAGAGCGAACTCACGACTTCGGGAATCGAGCGAGTGGTGGTCACTCAGCAGCGCCAAGGCAGATCAGTTCTTTTAGAGTTCTGGCATAAAGGCGACCGTCCGAGAACGAGAGGCTCGACAATGACCAGGTTTCGCCAGCGGGGCCGAGGTCGCTGATGGAGAGCAGGGCGTTTTCGTCGAGGGTTTCGGCGTTCCATTTCAAAACGTATACCATGCCGAGCATTGTTGGCATGTAGATGTTTTCTCCGACGACGATCGGGCTGGCTGCGGAGACGTGTCCCCAGCCGCTGCCGGCGTTTCGCTTGTCCTGGGTGGCGACAAAACCGTTTGCGTTTTTCATATCATTCTTCAGCGGGTCAGTCCAGCGGACTTCGTCGTCGAACCCGGCGCGGCGAACCACCTGAACCGGAACTTCCAGGTACTCGACCTTGCCAGTCAGGATGTTGACTCGACCGATCAGAAACTCGTCGTGAGCACGGAAGTAGTGATAGTTTCCGACCAGGCAGTTGGCCTGTTTCGTGAGAGGATGTCTTGCTTTCGTTAGATTTTGCTGCGTTTCTGTCTTGTAGCCAGCGTTGGTATGCCGACGGATGGTGACTCCCTCGGCAATTGATGTCCGATTTCGAATTTCTCCTGTTCTGACATCGACCGTCAGGTGATCCCGTCCGGCGAACAGGCAGGCCACATCCTTGTTCCAGCTCGCGCACTGGTGAGCGGCGTAACCTTTGATCGGCAGCTCCCAGACGGTATTTCCATTTTCCGCATCGATTAATGAGATGCCGAACGGTTCTTCCGGAGGCTGATGCCCGCCGCCTCGACCGGTCAGGATCGCGTACTTGCCATCGACAGTTTTTCCGATCAGCGATGTGGAGTGGCACGACGTTCCAGCTTCGGCGATCCAGTTTCGCTGGCCGGTCTTCAGATCAAAGGCCTGCAACCGGGTCCAGAACTCAGTGCCTCGACCGAGCGGCGCGGCACCGGCTTTTGTCGTGACTTCAGGTGTCAGGTCTTCACGGGGTACCTGCACCAGAATGGCGTGTCCCTGGTGCAGAATCGGCTCGTGTTGCCGAGCGTGGTGGCGTCCGAACGGGCCCCACTGAAAGTTCCATTGTTCGGTGCCTTCAAAATCAAAGCACTTCAACATGCCACCGACATTTGAAAACAAGACCCGCTGCCCATCGGCGACCGGTGAGGCAGCGGTGTTGTCGCTGAACAGGCTGGATAAATCGGTGACTCGGGTGCCTGGGATTTCCCGTCGCCAGAGTTCCTTACCGGACTTCGCGTCAATGCACAGTCCCAGAATGAGCGACCCCATCTCGGTGTCCTGAGTGATCGGCTCGTGGCTGGTCACGAAGACTCGACCGTTGGAAACGATTGGCGTTCCCTGGCCAGTGTTCGGAAGCGGCGATCGCCAGATGACGTTCTGATTCGTTGCCACGCTGAAACTGTCAACGGCCTTTCCGTCGATGACGAAGTTGCCATTCGGGCCGGCAGCCTGTTGCCAGTCGGCGGCAAAAAGGCTCGATGCTGCGAAGACAATTGTCAAGACGGCAGTAATTGATGATCGCATTCTGATTTCGTCCATAGTTGAAGAGCTTCGATGTGTCGCTCGGGTTTCTTTCACACGTCGATTTGTAACAAGTGGTTGGGAGGGCTCGCGAGGATGTCCAACCTCGAACTGTGAAGCAAACGCGATCCTGCAAGGCTGCCGTATTCAATTTTCACACCCATTGGTACGTTGTTTGTCGATAAGAACGTGAGGATGAGGATCAGCGGGCACCGCTCACGAAGTATTCAGGATTCAGACATGAACAACTTCTGCGACTCAAGCATTCACGCGGGCCAGCATTCAACGAGTTCAATACAGAATTCGTTTGGTCTGCCCCGGAACGACCTCATTCGAGTGGGCTCACGACGCTGGTTTCTGCAGACCGGTCTGGGCGGGATGGGTGGGCTGTCACTCCCCGGCCTGCTCAACGCTGCTGACGCTGGCGTTGCAGAAAAACCGAAGAAGTCCGTGATCCTGTTCTGGCTGTCTGGTGGTCCAAGTCAGATTGATATGTGGGATCCAAAACCGAACGCTCCTCAGGAAATACGCAGTCCGTTTTCGACAATCGCGACCGCCGTGCCGGGTGTAAACTTTACCGAGCATCTTCCGTTACAGGCTTCGATTGCTGACCGCATTTCGGTGATTCGTTCCGTCGATTGTACAGCCAGCAACCATACTCCGATCACGATGCAGGCCGGTAATCCGTTGGCGCGTCGAACTAATGACGGGAAAGACGGCGCGGGCTATCCATCGATGGGGTCGATCGCGGCGAAGTTTCGCGGAGCCAACGATCCTGATCTACCTGCCTTTGTTGGTCTCGCCAATTCATGGGCTGCCGATGTGTACGGAGCCGGCCACATGGGGGCCGATTTCGAACCGGTGAAAGGGCTTGAGCTGACCGGGAAATTCGCCATGCCAGCGGGTGTCTCGGCGCCCAGGTTACAGGACCGGGACACGCTGAGGATGCAGTTCGATGCTCTGCGGAAGAACGTCGATCAGCACGGCACGCTGGGAGCGTTTGATCGTTCGACACAGAAGGCGTACGAGATGGTCGTTTCCGGCAAGGTCCAGAAAGCGTTCGACCTGCAGAGCGAAACAGACGCCACTCGCAACCTGTACGGTCGGGAAAGCGTCGGTGAGAAAGCGTTGCTCGCGCGACGGCTGGTTGAATCCGGAGTCACGTTCGTACTGGTCAGCGGAGCGTGGGGCTACTTCGACCACCACGGCGACAGCGTTCGCTGGGGCGGCATCGAGAAAGGGCTCAAGCCGCTTATTCCACGAGTCGATCGCGCGTTCTACGGTCTCGTTACTGACCTCGAACAACGCGGACTGCTGGATCAGACTCTCGTTTTGATGATGGGTGAGTTTGGTCGATCGCCGGTCATCAACAAAGACGCCGGGCGGGACCATTGGACCAACGTCATGTCGATGGTCGTTGCCGGCGGCGGGCTGCGGCACGGTCAGGCGATTGGCAGCACGGATCGCCGTGGTGGAGCTGTTGCCAGTTCCGTCGTTCGACCTCAGGATCTTGCAGCGACGACGTTCCAGCACCTCGGCATCGATCTGAATTCGCACTGGGTGAATCATCGAGGCCGACCGATGCCGATCATCCAGGAAGGCGGTCGACCGATTCCGGAACTTGGTTGACCTTCACTTGTGGCGGATCAATACCCGACTGCTGCGCCATCTTTGCGAGCTTCGGTGGCGCCGTGGAGTGTTCCATTTTTCCAGTCGATGAGGATTCCCTGGTAGCCGCCAAAGGATCCGGGAGCTTCTCGGAGGATATGGCCTCGTCGTTGGAGTTCGGCTCTGACTTCGGTCGTCACTCCGGATTCGATTCCGACTTCGCCGCCGCTTTCCCACATCGCTGTTCCCGTCGGAGTTTGCGAACCAACGTGGTTGATTCGTGAGGCGTCGCCAGCGGCCTGCACGTTCATGTCAAAGTCGATCATGTTCATCAGAACCTGAACGTGACCTTGCGGCTGCATATCGCCGCCCATCACGCCGAAGCAGAAATACGGCTTTCCGTCCTTCGTCACAAAAGCCGGAATGATCGTGTGGAACGGTCGCTTATGCGGCTCCAGTGTGTTGAGGTGGTCAGGATCGAGGCTGAACAGTTGCCCGCGGTTCTGCATGACGAAGCCGACATCACCAGGCACAACCTGCGAGCCGAAGCCATGATAGTTGCTCTGAATGAACGAGCAGCAGTTGCGATCTTTATCGACAACCGTCAGGTAAATTGTGTCACCCTTGCTGAGGATCGGGTCTCCGGCATCGACGTCCGTTGCAGCTTTCTGCATGTCGATGCGTGCTCGCTGGTGATCGCCGTACTCTTTCGAAATCAGCTCGGTGGTGGGCAGTTGGTTGAAGTCGGGATCGGCGTAGAACTTTGCTCGGTCGGCAAAAGCCAGCTTCTTCGTTTCGACAAAGAGGTGAATCAGGTCCGCCGAATTGTGTCCCATTCCGCGAACATCAAACCCTTCGATCACGTTCAGCATTTCCAAAGCGGCGATGCCCTGGCCGTTCGGTGGCAGTTCCCACACGTCGTAGCCTCGGTAGTTCGTCGAAACGGGATCAACCCACTGCGACGTGTGATCTGCGAAATCTTTCATCGAGAAGTAACCACCGTGAACGTTGCTGAAGTCGACAATCTGCCTGGCGATCCTGCCCTTGTAGAACGCGTCCCGACCGCCTTTGGCGATTGCTCGATAGCTGTTCGCGAGGTACGGGTTTCTGAAGAGATCTCCTTCGCGTGGTGCTTTGCCGCCTTTCAGGTACGTCTTCGCCGAGTCTGATCTTTCCGCAGTCGGCCAGTTGTGGAATCGATCCTCACCGCTCTTCCAGTAGCCGGCGATGATTTCCGTGACCGGGAAGCCGAACTCGGCATAGTCGATTGAAGGTTGCAGAAGTTTGTCGAACGGCAGCGTCCCGAATTTGCTCCGCAGTTCTTCCCAGCCGTCGACGCAGCCGGGTACCGACCAGGAAAGCAATCCATGGAGTGGGATTTCCGTGAGGCCCTGTTCTTTGAAAGCTTGCCGGCTTAGCGAGTACGGGCTGCGGCCGCTGGCGTTCAGTCCATGCAGCGTTTCGGTCTTCGCGTCCCAATAGATAACGAAGAGGTCGCCACCGATTCCGCAGCTCATCGGCTCGACCAGTCCCATCATCGCGCTGGTGGCGATGGCGGCGTCGGCTGCGTTTCCGCCAGCCTTCAGAATGTCCAGCCCGACCTGAGCGGCCAGCGGGTGGCTGGTTGCGACCATGCCGTTTGTCGAAATCACGACGGACCGACTTTGTCCTGGATCGCCGACCGGTCGGTCAAATCCGGCTGCCTGGGCTGTCTGCTCACAAACGGGAGCCGCCATTGGGTCAGTCATTAGAAGTCCTGAGAAAAGGAAGGCAGGGATCAACCGACAGCGTAACAGGCAAATTATCCGCATGGCATACGTTCCGTCCGTTGGTATGTCTGGAGACGATGTGCTGAGGCGACGGCTCCGCTTCTGTGAGTTGAAACAGTGTAAGTGTCCCGCGAACTGGTTTTCCTGACAAGCAGCAGGTGGCGAGACCGGGAGCCTGATTCGTCTGGCGTGTCGGCGTCTGCAATGGTCGGGTTTCTGGACAGGATGTTTTCGAAATCAGTGTTGACTTGAGTTAGTAGTGTATTACAGTCGTACGACACTCGTTTGGAAATGGAATGGTCAATCCCTCAATTCAATTCGAAGTTCACCCGTCCTCGGGCGTGCCGATTTATCGGCAGCTCATGGATCAGGTGCGAGCGATGATTGCCAGTGGGCAACTCGCTGATGGCGATCTGTTGCCGAGTGTTCGGCAGATGGCCGACGAACTTCAGGTCAACATGATGACCGTGTCGAAGGCGTGGAGCCGTCTGGAAGTCGAAGGCGTGCTGGAACGTGTACGAGGTACCGGAATGCGAGTCACTTCCGGAGTGGCCAGCGGGACGCTGAAAGAACGCAAAGCTGACCTCAAGCCTCTCGTCGATCCGATGGTGACACGAGGTCAGCAACTGGGGCTTACGGATGGGCAGATTCTCGACGTTGTGAAATCTGTACTGAAGGAACGAAAGCAATGAACGCATCTTCGAATGGTGTGCCCATGATTGAAGCCTCCGGCCTGATGAAAAGTTTCGGGACCGCTCATGTGCTCAGAGGTGTTGACCTGACAATCCCGCGAGGTTCAGTCACGGGACTGCTGGGTAAGAATGGTTCTGGCAAGTCGACATTGCTGAAGTGCCTGCTCGGCCTGCTGAAGCCGTCTTCAGGCACTGCCAGGATTCTTGGTGAAGACGGGTGGGATCTTTCTGCGGAAGCGAAGGCTCAACTGGGCTACGTTGCTCAGGAAGTCAGCCTTTACGCCTGGATGCGGGTTCGGCAGATTATCGAATACACCGCAGCGTTCTATCCGACGTGGAACCAGGATCTGGCAATCGATCTTGCACGACGATGGGAACTTCCGACGGAAGATCGCGTCGGCCCATTGTCTCAGGGGCAGCAGCAGAAGCTGGCTCTCATTCTGGCGCTTGGCCATGAGCCCGATCTGCTGATCCTGGATGAGCCTGTCGCGAGCCTGGATCCGTCTGCGCGTCGGGAGTTTCTCAGCACGATTCTCGAGATCATGCGTGACGAAAATCGAACAGTCCTTTTTTCGACGCACATCACGACAGATCTCGAACGAGTCGCCGACCACGTGGCCGTGCTGAAGGAAGGAAAGATTGTCTACCACGATCAGCTCGACGATCTGAAAGACAGCGTCAAGCGGCTGCGGGTCACTTCCGAGTCGAACCTGCCGAGTTCTTTTGGAGTGGCCAACTCACTGCGAACAGAAGTGTCAGGCCGACACGCGCTGGTGGCCGTGGCTGAGGTCGGCCCAGCGCTGATCGAGGAAATCGAATCCCGCTGGCAGGTGAGCGTGACCGTCGAAGACCTGAGTCTCGAAGAGATCTTCCTCGAAATGCACGGTGACTCGTAAGGGAATTCTTTGGCTTCGATCTACGCGTTCGCCGAATCAGGCTTTGTAATTCATTGTGTGAGAGGCAAGCGATGAGCGGTCCCAGATCAAACCAGCATGGCAACTTCAGAAGCCAACTGCTGGTCGTGTTAAAAACGTATCTGACCCGGTGGGATTTCTACTGCATGCTGATCCTGTGCGGCGCGTTTTTCGTGGCACCTCTGAAGTCATCGCGCCGACACACGTCCCCGGGAAGTCCACGGCCAGTCATTTCGCCGTATGACATTCCTTCAAACTTGCAGACGCACATTTCCGTCGATGGGCAACGGCTGGATTTTGAGAATTCTGCCGATGTCCAGATTCCTGCCGGCACCAGTTCCGTGTTTCTGTGGGGACCGGGAATTGCGGATGACGTGCTGATGAATGTCGCGAAGATACCATCAATTACTGATTTGAATATCAGCAACACGTCGGTCACCGACAAAGGTCTGTCTGAGCTGAGGAAACTTCCTGAGCTGCGGATGCTGCATATCCTTGGGACCGTCGCGACCGGTTCGGGGCTTGATGGGTTGGCCGAATCCGGGAAGCTGACGAACCTGAGCTTCTCAGCGACGCATCTGGATGCCACCGGAGTGCGAATGATCGCGAAGATCGAATCGTTGAAGTCTCTCGAACTGCATGCCGCTCTTGTTGCGGAGAAAGATCTGCTGCCGTTGCGTGAGATGACCGGCTTGTGGTCAATCAATCTGGGTTATTCCTCGGTGACCGACTGGTCAGTGAGCTGGCTTTCAAATCTGAAGAAACTTCGTCAGGTCGACGTTGGCAATACTCGGGTCACGAAGAATGGCGTGCGGCAGCTGCGAAAGCTGATTCCTGATATTTACGTTGCTGGCGTGTCATCAATTGATGATCGCAGTCGCCTGGCGAAGTCCGAATTGCCAACGACTTCTCAGTTTGAACGATATCGTGTCGATTATCTCTGGTCGTTGCTGGCAGGTTCGATGGTCATGGCGATGTGGTTGGGAGTTCATCTCAAGTTGCAGTTTGCGGCGCCTCGTTCGCGGATAGTTCCGGGCTTTGCGAGAGCACATCTCGCGTTTCCCGCCTGTTTGATTCTCGTGGCAGCGATCCCTTCTGCGATTCATGCCAGCGTCGCTGGTGGAATTGCTTTCTTTTCTGTTGTCGCGATTCAGGTGGCGGCGTACGCGTGGATCCTGTGGGCCGCTCATCGCAACTCAGCAATAATGATGTTCGGCCTTATGGGTTCGACAGGCCTGATTCTTTTAGCGAAGTCATCCACTCAGACACTACTGCTGGACTGGCTCGTGCCTGCGTCTTTCACTTTGCCATCAATGCTGCTTCTGGCGGTCGGGGTCGCGGGATTATGTGCTTATGCTCTGCGCCTGATGAACTTTCAAGAAGCGATGTCCGAGTACGGAATGGTTTTCTCCTTTGACATGGCCTGGGATCTGGCGTCGCGATCAGCCAACCGTCGCCGGCAGCAAATGGAAGCGAACTCGATTTCAAAATCCGTCGTCAATGCCTGGCTGCTGGATCATCAGTTTGACCTTGTGATCAAGTATCTGCCGAAGTCGTGGCTCCCTCGTTCTGTGGCGTTGTTGCAGCTTTCGCATGGGATGGCACTTTTCTGGAGTGCTCCGATGATGGCTCTGATGATCGGAGGCATGATGCTGTTTTGTGGCGGCTTTCCCTTATCGAAAACATTCGTCCCGATCGTCCCGACTTTCGTAACAGTGATGATCCCCATGATGCCGATGGCAATGCTCAACGGCGTGTGGCTGCAACACTGGCGATGGTTCTCGTCAGAGCTTCTCCGTCCGTTGACGAGGCGTCGCTATGTTTCGTCAATCCTCTCAACAATGGCTCTCGATGCGTCGGTCGTGATCATCGTCCCCGTGATATTCGTCACGGTGGCAGTTCTCCAGGGCTGGGCTGTCGCGGAGTTTTCTCTTCTGCAGACCTGGTTGGTTTGCGTAGTTCACATTTTTGCGAACATCGTGACCAGTGCAGCGTTTGTTGCCTGGCTGATCTCTTACCGCAAGGCGTGGCTGGCCATTGTCCCGTCGACGGCGTCATTAATTGTGCATAGTGGGTTGACAGCTCTGTCACTGGAACTGGGGCCGAGCTGGATTCCTGTCGTATTGCCTGCTGTGTTTATCGTCGCAGTCGTCGTGGTGGCTCTAACAGCGAGGGGGGCGACACGTCGGTGGAACTCGATTGAGTTCGCCTGACAACGGCGCGCACGTCGCAGCTGGAGTCTCGTGGCGAATGATTCCTTCGTGACTTGTCTGCCCGCTATGCTCCCGCCTGACGATGAAGTTTCAACTTCGACATCAGCAGGGATCAGTCATGCGAAACGTGAGGAAGGCTGCAGGACTCGTTTCATTCTGGGTGCTCGCTTTCAGCGTGCCAGTGGCAGATGCCGACGACGGCGCGAAGCCATACGGGATTGAGGGCTACGTCCCCATGACGACGTCTCGTGTGGCAGGTTCTCCGGAGCCGCCACTGCCTTTTCGGGCGGTTCGAGCGTTTCCCAGACTTCAGGTCGACTGGCCAGTCTTTGTGATGACTGAGCCGGGCAGTTCGCGGCTGATTTTTATTCACGACCATCGGCCCGAAAAGAAGTTTCAAGTCTGTCGTGCGACCACCGACCAGGCCGCGACCGGTAAGTTCGATGTTCTGCTCGAAGTCGACGACCCGGCTTACAGCATCTGCTTTCACCCTGACTTCGCCAGCAACGGATACTTTTATCTCGGGCACAACGGTCCGAACAAAGCGCTTCCGAAAGATGCCGATAAGACCTGCCGAATCACTCGTTACACTCTGCAACGCAAGGCTCCGTTTCAGCTTGTTGAGAATTCCGCACAGATCATTCTCGAATGGGTGTCGAACGGCCACAACGGGGCGGCGGTGACGTTTGGCCTTGATGGCATGCTTTACGTGACGACCGGTGATGGCACGTCTGACTCAGACACTAATCTTACCGGGCAGGGCCTCGATCATCTGCTCGCCAAGGTGCTGAGACTGGACGTCGACCATCCAGACGAAGGGCGGCAGTATTCTGTGCCCAAAGACAATCCGTTCGTCGGCCAGGAGGGAGTTCGACCGGAAACGTGGGCGTACGGTTTGCGGAATCCGTGGCGAATGACGACTGACCCGAAGACCGGTCATATCTGGGTCGGGCAGAACGGACAGGATTTGTGGGAGCAGGTTTACCTGATCAACAAGGGTGAGAACTACGGCTGGAGCGTTTACGAAGGCAGCCATCCGTTTTATCTCGAACGGAAGTCCGGCCCCCATCCGTATGTGAAGCCAACGTTCGAGCATTCTCATTCCGAGTCGCGATCTCTGACGGGTGGAGTTGTTTACTACGGTTCAAAGTTCCCGAGCCTTCATGGAGCGTACATTTACGGCGACTACTCGACGGGAAAAATCTGGGCCGGCAAACACGATGGCACGAAGGTCGTGTGGCATCGCGAAATCACCGACACAACCATGCAGATTACGTCGTTCGGAATCGATCCTGACGGCGAGCTGCTCATTACCAGCCACATTGGCAAAGACGGCGGCTTTTACACCCTGGAACCGGTTGTGCCTGATGCGTCGTCAGAGACGTTCCCGCGAAAGCTCAGCGACAGCGGGCTGTTCGCCAGCGTGGCAAAGCACGAGATGAAGCCCGGCGTGATCCCTTACTCGGTGAATTCGCCGCTCTGGTCGGACGGTTCGCAGAAAATTCGATTCTTTGCGATCCCTCACGATGCCGACGACAACGACGCCGCACCGAAGATATCGGCCGGAAGTAATCGAGGGTGGAGCTTTCCGGAGCAAACGGTGCTGGTGAAATCGTTCGCGGTTGATCTTGTCGATGGTGATCCAGAATCCCGGCACTGGATCGAAACCCGGTTTCTGCATCGAGAAAACAAAGAGTGGGTCGGTTACTCGTACCGCTGGAATAAGGATCAGACTGACGCGACGCTCGTTGACAAAGACGGAGTCGACATTGTTTTCAAAGTTCGCTCATCAGACGGCAACATGGTCGATCGAAAGTGGCGATACCCCAGCCGTGCCGAGTGCATGGTGTGTCACAGCCGGGCAGCCAACTACGTGCTCGGCCTGTCAACGCCGCAAATGAATCGCGACCACGACTACGCTTCTGTCGGAGGCGTAGTCGACAACCAGCTTCGAACGCTGGAGCACCTCGGCTATTTCAAGCTGAAGCGAAGTGGGGGAAAGGACGCCGCGTTTAACTCGGATGATCATCCGCGACTCGTCAATCCGTACGATGATTCGGAACCGCTGGCCGATCGAGCGTTATCTTACCTGCACTCCAACTGTGCTCAGTGTCACGTTGAAGCTGGCGGTGGAAATTCGCAGATCGTTCTGTCGTTCGGGGCGAAACCTGAGAAACAGAATCTGATCAACGCCGATCCGCTACACGATCGATTTGGTATCGCTGATGCAAAACTTGTCGCACCGGGCTCGCCTGAACGATCGATCCTGCTGCAAAGGATCGCCCGTCGAGGTCGTGGCCAGATGCCTCAGTTGGCAACTTCACTCGTTGACGAGCGGGCGGTAGCGCTTTTTAGAGAGTGGATTCAGAATCTTTCGGAAGATGCGGCGAATTAAATGTGGTTCGTTCACTGGTCTGCTCGACTAAGCGGAGCTGAATACGAAAGCAGCGCGCAGGAGAATTTCTCCTGCACGCTGTTTCGTTTCACCAGATCAGGGCTGCTCGAAAGTTAGCGTCCTGGTTAGATCGATGCTGTCAGCTCACCCATGCGTTTGGTCAGTTTAGTATTTTCGTCGTAGTCGATCGGGATGACGACCAGGCTTGGTCCTTCGGCATTGAAGGATTTTTCCAGGGTGTCCTGCAGATCGGCGGCATTGTTACAGCGGTAGCCGTTCCATCCGAACGCTTCGGCAAGCTGTACGAAGTCCGGGTTGCCGAATGACAGATCAGTGTGTTTGCCGAAATGGTTGAACTGCTTCCAGGCGATCAGCCCGTAAGCATTGTCTTCCCAGATCATCACGGTGATGTTGGAGTTGTACCGCTTGGCGGTTTCCATCTCCTGGACGTTCATCATGAAGCCAGCGTCTCCGCAGATCGCGAGAACTCGCTGAGTCGGATCGACAAAGCTGGCCGCGATGGCTCCCGGCAATGCGAAACCCATCGAGCAGAATCCGTTCGGGATCAGGCAGGTGTTGGGTTCGTGGCACTGGTAGTACCGGGCGATCCACATCTTGTGAGCACCGACGTCGGACAGCAGCAGATCCGTTGGACCGAGCACCTGGCGAGCATCCCACAAGGCTTTCTGTGGCCGAATCTTGCCTTCGGTCTTGTCGTCTTTGTGAGCTTCGAATTCTTCGGTCATCTTCTCACGACACAGTTTGGTGTGAGAATGATCGAAGTCGAGGTTTTCGGGACCGTGAGCAGCGACTCGCTCGTTCAGCATCCAGAGAGTGTGAGCCAGGTCGCCGACAACTTCGGTCTCGATGCGGTAATCCTCATCAACTTCTGACGGGATGAAGTCACAGTGAACGATGGTCTTGGTTCCGCCTGGATTCCAGAGGCCTGGATGGTATTCGACCATGTCGTAACCGAGCGAGATGACCAGGTCGGCACGCTCGATCGCGACAGCCGGCACGTCTTTGCCGCCCAGGCCGATCGTGTAGCAGCACTGCTCCGAATCCATGTCGATGCAGCCTTTCGCCATCATCGTATTCAGAACACCGATACCCGTTGCTTCGGCGAACTTGCGAAGCTGGCCAGCCGCTCGGCGACGAATACAACCATTACCGGCGAGGATGATCGGTCGCTTTGCGGCTTTGATGACATCCCATGCCTGGTTGACAATCTTGTCGTCAGCAACGGGACGGCGGAACTGTCGCGGCTCGATGGGAGCGACCAGTGTGTCCTTTTTTGCGATATCTTCGGGCAGTTCGATCAGGACGGCACCCGGTTTTTCGGTTGTCGCCAGTCGGACAGCTTTGCGAACGATTTCCGGAATGTTGTCCGCGTGGTAGACCATCTGAGCCCACTTGGTGACAGGCTTGAACATCCCGACGACATCCATGACCTGGTGAGACTCTTTGTGAAGCCGCTCAGAACTTCCCTGTCCGGTTAGAACCAGCATTGGAGCACGGTCCATGTTCGAGTCAGCGACGCCGGTAATCAGGTTGGTGGCTCCCGGTCCAAGTGTCCCCAGACAGCCGGCAGGTTTACCCGTCAGTCGACCGTAGATTTCAGCCATGAATGCCGCACCCTGTTCATGGCGAGTCAGGATGAACTTGATCTTGTCGGTGTCTTCGAGCGAAATCATGAAGTCGGCGTTTTCTTCGCCCGGCACACCAAAGATGTACTCGATACCTTCTTCTTCAAGACACTTTACAAACAGATCGGACGCTTTCATTGGATTCAATTCCTTATTGGGCGTGAAATGACGTGGTGACGGGAAGGCAGACTGATTGTTCAACGAGGCTCGAATTTCCCAATCCTTTGGTCGGGACGTTATTACAGAAGCAGGCTTTAGGGAAACGACTTAGACATGAAGCTCGACCATGTCGCCATCATTCAGAGCATGGTCGCGACCGACCTGCTGTCCATCGTGACCGCCGCTGCCCCAGACTTTGGCGAATTTGAGACGTTCGACAAACTCGTCGTGCACGCGTTCGGCCAGTGTTTCAACGGTCGAGCCAACCGGGATTGCAAACGGAGCCTCGTAGACAGGCGGCTTGCCTGGAGCTTTTGTGTAGACTCGGATCAGACCGAGTGATTCAAAAATGGTACGGCGCAGAGAGTCGCACTGACGGCGACTCTGAAGTTCGACGTGGAACGTCGGGAGACTGCGTGGCGAGATCTCGCCCAGGAGTGAGACTCGTAAATCCGCGTCAGGATCCTCGGCCCGAGTGACGACGAGCAGCGACTTCACTTGTAGATTCGAGAAGTCGCCTTCGTCATATCCAGTCTTGTCGCTGAGCAAAGTTTTGCGTGCATCGAGCTGCTGGATGACGTTCAGCGTTTCTTCCGGAGCGTCGTCTGAACTACCGTCAAAAGCGAGGATGACAAGATCAGCGGTTCTCACGTAGTTGACCAGGTAGGGTTCGATGGGCGACTGGCTGACCGGTGGGGTATCGACCAGCTGAATCAGAACATCGTCGCAGGACATCATGGCGGGGAAGGGCTCGCGAGTCGTGAAGGGGTAATCCGCGACTCCCGGAGTCGCATTGGTCAGCTCAGCGACGATCCTCGACTTGCCGGAATTCGGCGCACCAGTCACGACGACCGTGCCGGCTCCCTGTCGAGGGATCCGAAGGGTTCTTCCCTGTTTCGGCGCGTCGCGTTCCGACTGAACTTCGGCTCGGGCTTCCTTGATCCTCGCTCGAATGGCCGCCTGAAGATGATCCGTTCCTTTGTGTTTGGGGATGACCTGGAGCATGACTTCCAGTCGACGCTGTCGTTCCTCGCTGGTCTGCGCGCGGCGGTACTGTTCTTCGGCGAGGTAATACTTGATCGTCAGATTGGCAGCCATATTCCGAATCCATCGAGGCGTCGGCGATGCGGTCTGTTGCTGCGGCAACCCGATGTGGCAACAACTGCGTCGGGCTTCTGCAGAGTTCTGCGGTTCCGGCTATGAAAGCAGCCATCACGCGTTCGATGCGCGATGGCTGCCTGCTGAATTGGCCGGAGAGGCCGAACCGGATCAGACTCGAAGCTGTTTGCCGAGTCCTTGTTTACTCGCTGTGTCCGAACGTGTCCGCGGACGCTGCTGCACATGCACGAGCGTATTCCGGAGGGAGTTCGTCGGCCAGCAGCTCGCCACCACGCAGGAACTTATAGAGTTCTCCGTAATGCTTTGTTTCGTTGGCAGAAATACGGTGCATGACATGCCACGGGCGAAGTTCATCGGCGGCGTTCAGACCGAGTGCCCCGATCATTTCGGCAAGACTGTGAATCGTTTCGCGATGGTAGCTGGCAACCCGGTTCGCCTTGTCCGTCGGGTCCAGGCCAGCCATCAAATGCTTTTCCTGAGTTGCGACTCCGACGGGACAGTGGTTGCTGTTGCACTTCAATGCCTGAATGCAGCCAAGTGCCATCATCATGGCTCGAGCGCTGCAGACGGCGTCGGCTCCGATGGCCAGTCGTTTGAGCAAACCGAATCCCGAGGTGGCTTTGCCACTGGCGATAATCCTGATTTTGTCGCGCAGGCCGTAACCGATCAGTGCGTTGTGGACGAAGATTAACCCTTCCACCAGCGGTGCGCCGATGTGGTTGGAGAATTCCAGCGGTGCGGCCCCTGTGCCGCCTTCGCCGCCGTCAACCGTAATGAAGTCAGGAGTGATCCCCGTTTGAACCATCGCTTTGCAGATCGCCAGGAATTCTCGTCGTTTACCGACACAAAGTTTGAACCCAACCGGTTTTCCTTCACTCAGATCTCTCAGCTTCTTGACAAATTCCAGCAGGCCAATCGGTGTCGAGAATTCTGTATGGGTCGGCGGCGAAAGCACGTCCTGGCCCATGGGTACTCCACGAATCTTCGCAATTTCGGGCGTTACCTTGGCGGCTGGCAGAATACCACCGTGTCCGGGCTTCGCCCCCTGCGAAAGTTTGATCTCGATCATCTTCACATTCGGGCTTGCCGATTTTTCAGCAAAGATTTCCGGTGAGAATTTTCCATCGGCACCGCGGCACGCGAAGTAGCCGGTTCCAACCTGCCAGATCAGATCGCCGCCACCGTCCAGGTGGTATGGACTCAGACCACCTTCGCCGGTGTTGTGGGCAAAGTTGTCCATTTTGGCACCACGGCTCAGAGCAAGGATCGCATTTTTGCTGAGCGACCCGAAACTCATTGCCGAGATATTCAGCAGGCTGAGCGAGTAGGGTTGTTTGCAGTCCGGGCCACCAACCATGACGCGCATGTTGCTGGCGTCGATGTGCTTTGCAGCCAGCGAGTGATTGACCCATTCGTAGCCAGGCTGGTACACGTCCAGCTTGGTGCCGAACGGCGTCGTATCGCGAACTTTCTTGGCTCGTTGATAAACAAGCGACCGATCTTCACGATCGAACGGGACGCCTTCTTTGTCGCTTTCAATGAAGTACTGATAGATCTCCGGGCGTATCAGTTCGAGAAAGTAGCGAGCGTGTCCAAGTACGGGATAGTTTCGGCGAATGGCCTGTTTCGTCTGGGTCATATCTATGAAGCCCATGATGATCATTGGGCCCACTACCAGCCAGGGCCACAACGCATTTGGGCCGAGCATTGCGTAGGCGACGACTCCCACAATTACAACAGTCGCGACACCCCAGACGAAAATAGCTCGGAAGTTTGTTTCGACGTACTCGGCAATGCGCATATGAGAGGACTTTCTTGAAAGAGGGTGGGCAGTCTCACTGCCTGACGTGCGGGAATTTTCGGGCTCTGTCAGAACTGACGTTGTGGTCTGCCGTGTTGGGAGTTGCGCGTTAGTGTCGCATGATGTGTGCACGCCGACCTTCGCTCTGTCAGCGAGGCTTCGGTAGCGTGTCAGACTGTCTCATTTTGAGCAACTCATTGGAATTTGCCGAAGCGTCGCATTACTGACATTGGCATCCTCGGCCGACAGGTCTTTCGCCGTCCGGCGTGAACTGTCGCCACGATGGACCGTGGCCGGCGCCAGTGAGCATGCTCGCGAGCCGTTCTGAATCGATACATCCGCCATAAACATTGCCATCCGCGAAGGACTCAGCACTCAAATTTTGAGAGCAATCGCCGTCTTTGGAGAACGACCGGTATTGATCAGTCTTATCGTCGGCTCGTGACAGAGCTGTTCCCGGATGTCGTCCTATGTTTCGAGAAGGAAATCCCAAACTATTTCGGAACGCGCCGAACCGGTGTGCAAAACCGCCAATGTCTGACCAGTCCGGCTTATTACTCAGGACTCATAACAACGTGCCGGCTGAGTTGCCGGGTCGTTCGGGGGGAGCTGTGTCGGGCGACCGGTCTCAACGGCAGCACATTCTGACAGTCGCGGTCGAGGACTGGTTTCAGGTCGGATCCTTCGGGCGACTGATCGAGCAGGAACAGTGGTACCGCTTTGAAACCCGGGTCGAACGAAACACTCAGCGGACGTTCGAACTGCTCGACGCGTACAACACCAAGGCAACCTTCTTTGTGCTTGGGTGGGTGGCCGAACAGATGCCGGAACTCGTGGCGGAAATCGCCAGCCGCGGTCATGAAGTTGCCAGTCTGGGTTTTCAGCATCGGACAATTAAAGGTCTGTCGCGCGACGAGTTTCGTGACGATCTGCTGCGTGCTCAGGAAACGATCGAATCAGCATCCGGGCAGAAGCTGCTGGGGTATCGCATCGCTGATCAGTGGCTTGGACCGAAAGATCTGTGGGTTCTCGACGTGCTGGCGGAAGAAGGTTACGCCTACGATTCCAGCGTCCTGCCGTTGTTTAACCGCTTCTCGGATGAACCGTACCGGCGGTTTGTGCATCGCCAGTCGACTCCGTCGGGCAGCATTCTGGAAGTGCCGCCGTCGTCGACGCGACTTATGGGCTGCTGCCTTCCCATCGCTGGTGGAAACTGGTTTCGCCAGTTGCCTCACACACTGTTGAAGAAGGGCGTGAAGAGCTGGGACGAGCAGTACGCGGACCCGTTCGTCATGTACTTTCACATCTGGGAACTCGACCCGGACCAGCCACGGATTTCAGCCGTTGATCGCCTGTCGCGAATCAGGCATTACCGAAACCTCGACAAGATGCAGTGGGTGCTGGAGGATCATCTCAGCAAGTACCGCTTTAGTAGCGTCGCTGATCGGCTCGGATTGAAAACAGAGCACGTGGTACGAGTCGAGTGTCAGGAGTCGAAAGTCGAGAGTTGTGATGTCCTCACGGCTCCGACGCCAGATTCAAAGCCCTCGGTCTTCGGCTCTCACCCATCCGCCCTTGAGCCCGTGTCCATCGTCATTCCCTGCTACAACGAAGAAGCGTCGCTGCCGTATCTTGGGCGAACGCTTGAGAAGCTCGAAGCCGAACTCGCCAACCGCTACGCGCCGGCGTTCGTTCTGGTCGACGATCGAAGCACTGACCGTACGTGGGAGATCATGCAGTCGGTGTTTGGTGGCAGGTCGAACTTCCGACTTGTTCGGCACGAGCAGAACGCCGGAGTTTCCGCCGCCATTCTCACGGGCATTCGCCACGCTGAAACCGAGCTGGTCTGCTCGATGGACTGCGACTGTTCTTACGACCCGCTTGAGTTCAGTCGAATGCTGCCGCTGATGACGGACGACGTCGACCTGGTCACCGCCTCGCCGTACCACCCGCAGGGCCGCGTGAAGAACGTACCCGGCTGGCGACTTCTACTGTCGAAAGGGCTGTCGACGATCTACCGGATCGTCCTGCCGCAGAAACTGCATACCTGGACGAGTTGCTTCCGAGTCTACCGGAAGTCGGCCATCGAAAAGATCAGCCTGCACGAATGCGGCTTTCTGGGCACCGCTGAGCTGGTCGGACAACTCTGTCTGAACGGTTCGAAAATTGTCGAACATCCGGCGACGCTTGAAGTCCGCATCTTTGGCGAATCGAAAATGAAAACTTTCCACACGATCGCCGGACATCTGCGACTCGTGCGGCAACTCGTCAGGCAACGGCTTAAAGGAGCATCGAACAGCGAAGATTCAACGTCGAGCATTGAAGGCTCTGCCGCGGAAATTCCGGCGACGCTGTTCAATTCTCTGAAACCCGATTCTCACCACCAAATCTCCAGTCCCAATCAAAAAGGCACTGAAACCATGTCAGACGCACGTATCCAACTTCCATCCGATCAGGACGCCTCAGGCCGAACCCTTGGCGCCGAGGAACTCGAGAACGTCGCGGCAGCGCTTCGCAGCGGAACGTTGACCAGCACGAAGGGCACCTTCGTCAAGCAGTTCGAAGAAGGCTTCGCGTCGAAGATCGGCTCACGGTTTGGACATGCCTGCTCAAGCGGCACCGCGGCCATTCACACGGCCATCGCCGCGATTAACCCTGAACCCGGCGAAGAAATTATCACAACGTCGATTACCGACATGGGAGCGCTGACACCGATTCTCTACCAGGGAGCGATTCCGGTTTTCGCCGACGTCGATCCCAAAACCTACAACGTCACGGCAAAGACAATCGAAGCATGCCTCAGTGATAAGACGAAAGCGATCATCGTCACGCACCTGTTCGGCAACCCGTGCGACATGCGGGCGATCATGGAACTGGCCAACGCTCACAATCTGCCGGTCATCGAAGACTGTGCTCAGTCGTTCCTGACGAGCTTCAACGATGCCTACGTCGGCACACTCGGCACGATCGGCTGCTTCAGTCTTCAGCAGGGCAAACACATCACGACCGGCGAAGGCGGAGTCGTCGTGGCGGATGACGAAAAACTCGCACGGCGAATGTTCCTCTTTATTAACAAAGCCTGGGGTTACGGCGATGCCAACGCGGACCACTACTTCGTCGCTCCGAACTACCGGATGAGCGAACTTCAGGGCGCTGTGGCGCTGGCTCAACTTGGGAAGCTTGAAGGAGTCGTCGACAGCCGAATCCGTACCGCCGACGCGCTGACGGCTCAGTTGCGAGGCGTCGCTGGCGTGGCAACTCCTGCTGTCACCGACGGAGCCGTTCACACTTACTGGAAGTATTGCCTGCGAGTCGACGCGTCGATCATCGAAGGCGGAGCGGTCGGGCTGGGAGCAAAGCTCCGCGAAAAAGGCATTGCCTGCGCACCGCGTTACATTCAGAAGCCGGCGTTCGCCTGTCAGGTCTTCCGGGATCAGGTCACCTTCGGCGAAAGCCGCTGGCCCTTCACGCTCGCCCGCCCGGAAGCCGTCAACTACGACAAGGCCCTCTTCCCTGGCACCTTTGAAGCGCTTCGAGATGTCCTCGTACTGCCGTGGAACGAACTCTACACCCAGGAACACATCGACTTCATCGCCGAATCGGTTCGCTCATCAGCTGCAGAGTTGATGAAGAACTCGGCGTCGACAACCGCAACGGCTGATGCCTCGGCCTGATTTGACTGAAAGCTCCGCCATGCTGTTGCTCATTCGCCATTTGATCATTGCCGCAACGATCCTGCTGGGAGCCGCCAGTTCGGTGTTTGGCGACGACGTGCGTATCGAATATCTGGGGCATGTCAGAATGCCTGAGATTCCGTTCGATGGTGAAGCCTTTGAAGCGGGGCGGCATTTCGGATACTCGCGCGGCACGTTCTGCTACATCCCGGAGCGTGATACGTTTCTGATGATCGGGCATCCGTACGGGCAGATGTTTGCTGAAATCTCGAATCCCGGACCCGGCAAGCGGGCGAAAATCGTCAAGGACTTTTTCGATCCCACAGGAGGAGCACACGCCGAACAGGAGCGGGAAACGGATTCGCAGATTCATCTTCAGGCATTGCTTTACGATCGAGGCCGCATCTATCTGTCGGGCGAAAAGTGGTACAACGTCACGGGAACGCACATCCGGACGCACGGTTCGTTTTCAGCAGACTTCGACAACCTGAAGTTTTCCGGCTGGTGGCGCGTCGGAGATCGTTCCGGGCAGGTCACCGGTTTTTACATGGCAAGGATTCCGGACCGGTACGTCGAGAACGGTCACTGGCTGCTGACCGGAGGCAGCGTCTCGTGGCGAGGCGGCAGCAGTGCCGGTCCGTGTGCGATTCTCGTCAATCCTGACGGAGCGGTTGCCGGCGCGAAAGTGCCGTCGACCGAGCTGCTCACTTATCGAGCCAATCATGACGCCGAACGCCGAATCGAACTCGGCAACCCGCTGCACAAAGGCGTGTCGATGTTTCCCGGCAGCGTCGACGGGTGGATGGGTAATAACAATATCGGCGGAGCGGCTGTTGTCGGGAACCGGTTGATTTTCTTCGGTCGGCAAGGCAAAGGCTACGACTTCTACGGGCCTTCGGATGAGTACCGGGAACTCACCGGCGGGCTGGAAGATCCGTATGACGGTAAGGGTTACAAATGCGGCCCGTTCGAAGCCGCCATGTGGATTTACAATCTTGACGCCTTGAAAAAGGGCGATCGGTCCGTTGTTCGCATGACGTTCCCCTGGGCCGTCGCTCCAATGGGCCACTGCGACCTTCGCAACGTCAGTGTGCATGACGACATGCTCTACGTGTCCGAAGCTGCCGGAGAAAGGTCTGGAGACGAGCCCTTACCCGTGATTCACGCCTTGCGAATCCGCTGAAACTGTTGCCAGCCTGGATTCTTCAGTCATGAGGCAGTCGTGCGTTCCGATTGATTGCGCAGAGACGCCAGGATGCATAGATTGGTTTTGAGCTTTGCGTGAGCTTTTTGCTGGCTGTCGCCTTGGCCTGCGATTCGCTATTCCTGCGTGCCCGGCAGCGTGAAGGCACCGCCGAACGTACAGTTTCGCACTCAGGAGACGGCACGGTGATTCCAAAAGTGATGTCACGTGATGAGGTTCGAAATGTCGACCAGCGCGCGATTAACGAGTTCGGTATCCCCGGCGTCGTGCTGATGGAAAACGCCGGGCGAGGCTGCGTCGACTGGCTGGATGAACTAGGTGTCGCTGGCCGAATCGTCATCTGCGCCGGAAAAGGCAACAACGGCGGTGACGGCTTTGTGATGGCCCGGCACCTCGAAAACCGTGGACACGACGTTCGAGTGCTGCTGTTCGCGAATCCGGAAACGCTGCACGGCGACGCCAGAATTAACTATCAGGTCATTGAGCGAGCGGGCTTGTCCATTCGCACTTTCGATGAGTCGCTGTCGGACGACGAGTTGGAATCTGCCGTTGAGAATGAATTCTCCGAGGCCGACTGGATCGTCGACGCGTTGCTCGGCACGGGCACCAACGGCTCACTTCGCGAACCGTTCCCTGCCATCATCAACGCTATCAATCAATCGCCAGCTCGGACAATGGCCATTGATCTGCCCAGCGGTCAGGATTGCGACTCTGGTCTGCCGGTCGACGCGGACAATCCCGTCGTCGTGAAGGCTGATTTCACCGCGACATTTGTCGCTCGAAAACTCGGCTTCGAAAACCCTGCTTCTTCGGCATTTACCGGAGAAGTCAGAGTCATTGATATTGGCGTTCCACATGCCATGTTTTCGGATGAGCTGCCGCAAAGTCGCTAAGCCGCAGAGTTTCGCAAAGAGCTGCTCGTCAACTCACCGTCCAACGAATCGTCGGATTGGCAGCCGGCAGGAATTTCGGCAACCGGTTATTTCTTTGCGTTCCTTTGCGACTTCGCGTCTTTGCACCAGGATTCCAGATTCCTGACATCAATTCGTAGATTGTGTCCTTCGGCATGCTGATCGAAATCGAAAATCTGACGAAGACGTTCGGCAGCCGAGCCGCGTTGGACGACGTCAGCCTGACGATTGATCCCGGCCAGATTGTCGCGATGCTCGGACCGAACGGGGCGGGCAAGACAACGTTGTTGCGCTGCCTCGCTGGCGTCAGTCAGGCGGCTCGCGGTCGGCTGCTCTATGACGGGGAAGTCTTTCGTCGAGACCGTATCGACCTTCGCAAGCGATTTCATTTTGTACCGGACTTTCCGTTCGTCTACCCGGACGCCACCGTCCTGCAGCATCTGACGATGATTCTGCGAGCGTATCTGCCCGAAGATGCGCCGGTCGAAGAGAAGGTAATCGAGCTTCTGGAAGAATTCGAAGTTCTGCCGCTGATCGATTCGCCGGTTGGCAAACTGTCGCGCGGGCAGACTTACAAGGTCGCGTTGACAGCTTTGATGGCCGTCGACCCGGACGTCTGGATTCTGGATGAGCCCTTCGCATCGGGAATGGACCCGCACGGCATTGCCGCTTTCCGGCGTCGAGCCCGCAATGCCACACGTCGAGGTCGGACGATCATTTACTCGACGCAACTTCTTGAGCTGGCGGAAGCATTCTCCGACCGAGTCTGCATCATCGCCGAAGGAAAGGTTCACGCATTCGACGAAATGGCCCATCTCCGCAGCACGACTGCCGCTGCCGAAGGCTTCATTCTCGAAGAATTGTTCGACCGCCTTCGGGAATCTCCCGAGTAAATTGTCGTTGTGAGAACGGGTCGCCGTGCGTTAATTCAACAGTTATTGTCAAAGGGCGATGTTGGACATCGCACGGCTTGTGAAGACCGGGCAGCCTGATACGGGAAGCGGATCTGCAATGCTGAACTCAACTGACTGGCTGCACTCCGGACCGGGGCTTGCTCCGCGAGTTGCCTGGGCCTTTAACACGGACGCCGAACTGCGCAGTCTTTGTCAGGCTCGCGAAACTGGTGACCTGTTTGCGGTTGATTCGTCCGGCGGGATGTACCGTCTTGACCGCGAGGGGAAAATTCAAACGCTGAGCCGAGGATTGAAGAGTGCTCGACTGGTCCGCTGGTCGGACACCGGCGATGTTGGCGTGGCCGTTTGTGGAACTCACGAATTCTGCACACTCGATGCTCGCCTGAAAGTCGCCTGGTCCAGTGATTCGCCAACCGAAATTCTGACCGCCGCCATCGATCCCTACGGACATAATGTCGCTCTGGGGCTCGATAATGGAGACAACGTCCTGCTGAATGTTGACCGAAAGAAGCTCGGGCAGTTTCACTCTGCGAAGCCGTTGAAGTTCATCGAGTTCTGCGTCGACAAGAAACGCCTCTGCGGCGCGGCAGAGTACGGACACCTCTGCGTTCACCGGTTCGACGGTTCGGAAGTGTGGAGCGAGAAGATCTGGTCAACCGTCGGCGACCTGAGCATCACCGAAGGAGCCCGGTCAATTTACATGGCCGGCTTCGCGCACGGCGTCCAGTGTTTCGATCATCGAGGGAATACTCGCACGTCGTTCATCGTCGAGGGGACTCCTTCGAAAGTTGCGGCCAGCTACTTCGGCGAGCGGCTGGTCGTTTCGACCGTCGAACGGCATCTCTACTGGCTGGACTCAGACGGCGCCCTGCTGTGGGCTGCGGAAACTCCCGACGACGTCGCCAGCCTGGTATGTGATCCGCTGGGAGAGTGGCTGGTCGTTGGCTTCGCGTCCGGCAGGATCCTGCGGCTCGACTGGGAATCTGGCGTCAGGAAGTGATAACGGTCTGGCGGTCTGAGCCGATTTCCGGCAGCCGCAGTAAAACGAAAACAGGCTCGAAGAACTGAATCTTCGAGCCTGCTGTTCTTGTGCTGTTGCTCAAAATCGCCCGTCATAATCACTGCGGGAGATTATCGCGTCGCTGTCCAGATTGAGACGATCGACATCGCGATCAGGGTGTAAATGAACAAAATTGAAAGCATCTTGCAGATAATTCGTCCGGCAGCGACATCGTCCGACTCGAAGTCGCGAAGATCAGCGTTGCTGAAGAGTGGTTCTGGAGTTTCTGCTGGGGGGGCGGTTTCGGTAGCAGCTTCAGACATCGGAAAACCTCTCTGATACTTCTGTTTTGCGTTATTTGCGAGCGAATCACCAACTGGGGCGACGCTCAATTGTGGACGATGAATTCGAAAATCGAAGCGGGATTCTGCTCAAAACGATGATTTCTGTCGAGTCTGTCAGCCGCAAGTTGCCCGAAAGCTCCAGGAAACGAGATACGCAATCATTCCGAACGGGCTGAAGCCGAACCTCGCGTTGTCCTGATTCTGCCAACGCCCCTATTCTTCCGTTCCGAATTCATGGAATTCGTCCCGAAAGCGGAATACTGAATTGTCGACCGGAATGGAGTCCGAGCGTGACGGAGCCTGCAAATTTTCAATGGGATGCTGACGGGATTGCTCGGAAAAGTGATGCCCCGATCCGAGTTGTCTATGTCATGGGGGCTGGTCGCAGCGGCTCGACGGTTCTCGACACGATCCTCAACAACCACGAAGACGTCCTCGGCGTCGGCGAGCTGGTTCACCTTTTCATCGAAGGCTCAGCGTCGAAAGAAAACTGCTCGTGCGGCGAAGCTCGCGACACCTGCGCGATCTGGAGTTCCGTGCGTGAACGCTGGTCCGAGCTGACCGGCCTGTCGTCGATCACCGAGCACGAGCGGCTGATGACAAAGTTCACGCGAGTCCAGCGGCTGGCGATTCCCGAATGGCACCGGCTTCGAGCGGGAAATCCTGATCCAGATTTTGCCGAATGCCTGAAGCAGACTCACGCGACTTACCAGGCGATCGCCGAAGCAACCGGCAAACGAGTCATCATCGAGTCGTCCAAGAATCCGCTCCGAGCCAAACTGTTGTGTCTGACGCCTGGACTGGACGTGCGACTGGTTCATCTCGTGCGCGACGCTCGCGGAGTGGCGTGGTCGCGAATGAAACCGTTTGCCAAATCAAAAGAGGGTGGCGTCCCACAGGACATCCGTCCGAAGCCGATTCACATTTCTGCCGGCTACTGGCTGTTCATGAATTTTCTCAGCGAGCAGGTGCGCAAGTCGTTCCCCGATCAGCCTTCGACGCGCATTCACTACGAAGACTTTGTTTCGGATCCGGCGCAAGCGCTGAAAGAAATCGGCGAGGTCGCCGGACTGGATTACTCGTCGGTCGCCAATCGTCTGCTCGCTGGAGACCCGATGGCCCCCGGCCATCTCTATGCCGGCAACCGGGTTCGCACTGCAGGTCCGATCAAACTCCGCAGCGACATGGCTTGGGCCGAAAAGCTGACGCGTGGCCAAAAACGTCTTACCTGGCTCCTCGCCGGTTACAAACTTCGGCAATACGGTTATGAGCGAAAACCGACGATGTCGATGGATTCTCAGGCAGCCAGTGAGATTGAAAATTCGCTTCGCAACGCAGCCTGAGGTCATAAAGTCGACTTGAGGAAGTCGGAAGTAAGGTGGTGGTCACCGCCCATCAATTCGTTTTCAAATCCAGTTTTGAAATCTGGTGGTAACGCCGCGTTCAGGCTTGTCGTCGGGTTTGAGTCAGTTGATGACGCGGCGTGCGAGCGCTCCGGAAGTAACAGGCCGTTTGGTGTGGACTTGTTTGAAACGTTCTTTAGAAGAACCCGCCTCCACCCAATCCGCCACCGCTGTTGTGCTTTTGGGCGTCTTCGAGGCTGACGCCTTTGACGTCCATATCAAGTTTCTGCAGGAACTTTTCGATCTTCTCGTGGATCGTGGGTGTCTGGTCAATAATCAGTACGGCCTGTGGCATGACAAGCAACTCAGTGTTGGACGATGCCGATTTTGTCGTCGAGCCCGTGTTGCGGCTCTTTGTCGCGTTGCCGCCGTCGTCGGACGGGTTCGAAATCTTCACGACTTTCTGTCCGACTTCGACCTTTGCGATGGTTCCAACGCTCCGTCCTGTATTCGTACTTTGCTCAAAGGCAGCCGCCTGGATCCAGGTTTCCGGTTCAATCGAAGCGGGCAGGACGGTCAACAGGTCATCTGCCGTTTCTGAAGGAACTCGATAAAATCGTTTCTCAAGTGGTCCCCGCCGAGCTGAGCGGATGACTTCAGTCGATCGCGTCAATTCCGTGCCCGCCGATTCAAATGTCTTCCCCAGCGAGTTGGCGCGTCGTTGAGCAGCCAGCAGCTGCCGAATCTCGCGGTGACCTTCGTCGGTTTGCCGCACCAGCATTCTTCCACCGCCGGGCATCAGCAGCACGCCGCCAACACCATCACGATCAAGCCATGGGCCGCCATTCGTGCTCTGAATTGCGACCTCAAGCTGCCTTAGCTGCCCGGCCTTGTCGTCAAGATTCCGCACGTCATAGGCAACCGTTGTGAGCGTCTCGTTGGCTTTTGATGCAATTGTAATTTCAAGGCAGCCCTCATGAACGATCGCCTGAAGATCGAACGGTTTCAGCGCGAGTCGCAGAATGGTGCGGAGTGACTGGTGCTGAATCTTGAGCGAGACGGGAGAGTCCAGGTCCCAGCCCTCTTCCTTGAGTGCATTCTCGTCGATACGGATTCGAACTTCCGCAGCCTCAGACAGGTAAGCGACAACGTCACTGAGTGGTGTATCGGAAAAATCGATGTCTTCAATGCGTTGCTCAATTCGGCTTGCCAGTCGCAAAGCACTCTCTGGGTAACAGATGGGTAATTCTTTCTCGTGACGAAGAATTGCCGCCAGTAGAAGTTCAATTTCCCGATGAGTCTGCCAGTTCTGACGAATGGTCAACACGTCGCCAACCAGCGCGAGCGTTCCGCCGTTTCCATCAATGTTCATCCAATGGCCGCTGGTCATCTTCTGAATGGTTTCGATGAGCGAATTCTCCGTGAATCCGTCAACCAGGAACTGGCGAATAAAGTAGGATCTTGAGATTTCACGTTCTTCCTCGGCCATGCGGGACGTTATGTGGATAATTCCTTCATCGACGTACCACTCGGCTTCGTGCATGCGAGTAACCCAGTCAAGGGCCTGTGCCAGCGATATGTGGTTCTTCTGGATGGGATCCTGCTTGCCAGAAGCGTCAGTTTCCTTGGTCTTGTCCCCTTGTTTAACGGGCAGAAAAGGATCGACACTTATTGTGGTCGGGGTGTCTGTCGCGATTCCGTCTCCGTCCAGGCCGGCCCTGTCCAGAAGGATCGAAACGTTGTGAAGCGTTGACCAGAAATCCGCAACATCCTCAAGAGGCGTATCGGCGAATTCACCCATCGTCGCATCCTGAAGAAACGCCGGCGCGACGACTTCTCCGGCAACAACAAAATCGATTGGTCTGTCCCCAGTGACGATCGGTTTGGCAACGTCGGCATTTGAATCCTGAGCTGGTTCCACAGGTGAGTTGTTTCCGGGTGTGCTTGAATTCTCAGCGACAATCTGACCTGGACCGGGCAAGCCAGGCCGCCGTAGATCGACGTCGTTCAAAAAGAAAACGCACACAGCGACCAGTGACGCGATGACGGCGGTTGAGCGCATGATAATTCTCCTGATTCGCTTCTTCGAAACGTTCGTGAAGTCCACCGCCAGCCCAGCCGCGTCTCCGAATTCGTCAAGCGCCTGTCGGATCGCGTCGTCGCGATTCATGCCAGACCGTACGAGTTCTTCGAACCGCTCTTCCATGTGATCGCGAAGTTCGTCCGAGATCGCATTCTTCTGCTGCTCATTCAGTCGCAACATTCGACTGAGGACTGACAGATAGAGTTCAAATTCCCGTTCCGGCATGAGATCACCTGCCTTCTGATACAGATTGAGACCGTCTTCGATTTGTGTTGAAGTCGTTGTCCTGGTTCACGCCGGCAATGGGCTGGGATCGGCCAGAGGCCCGAGCACTCGACGCAGGCACTCGACGTAAGCCTGCCACTCGTCGACTCGTACTTTCAGCTGTTTCTTGCCGGCAGCGGTCAGCTCGTACCATTTGCGGCGGCGGCCGGTGGAATCGTCCCAGCGGCAACGAACCATCTTCTTCGTCTCCAGCTTGTGGAGAATTGGGTAGAGCGTCCCCGCCTTCAGATCGACCAGTTCGTCGCTGGCCTCTTTCAGCCGTTGTTGAATGAGATAGCCGTATTTCGAACCGTCCGACAAAACGGACAACACCATCAGTTCGAGGCTGCCCCGCATCAGTTCCGGGTTCAAACCATCCATAACAGATAGACTCCAAATGGGTTGCAAGGCGATATATTGCTTGGCGACGCATAGGCAGTCAATCTGAAAATGTCGATCCCGTTGACTTTCTGACATTTCCTGTTGGGAAGTCATTGTCATGCAGGAAGGGAAGCGTCCGGCTGAAAAGTCCTGTGCTGATGGACGGTACTTCTGCGCCGGCTTCGGCAACGATACACTTCTCGCCTTTGCGATACCGTTATTTTCGAGGGACAGATGTCGGATCACGATTCATCACCGAGCGATGGCTCGCCAAAGGAAGCTCTGCCGCATTCGCAGGAGTGGTTTGATTCGCTCCGCAGGACGCTGGGCGAAGCCGCGTGTCGGCAGTTGGGATTTTACGTCATCCCGAACGAGCTGCTGTTGTCAGTTGTGATTCCGGTTTACAACGAGCGTGAGACATTGCAGGGGCTGCTTGACCGGGTGAAGCAGGTGCCGATCCGCAAAGAGATTGTTCTGGTTGATGATTGCAGCAGAGACGGAACTCGCGACCTGCTGAAAAAACTGGAAGATGAACAGCGGGCGAGTCTGGACTCGGCCAGCGACGATCGCTCGTTGCCCGATAATCGAATGACCTTCGTTTATCACGAGAAGAATCAGGGGAAGGGAGCGGCTGTTCGCACCGGCTTCGGAGCCGTGCAGGGCGACATGGTCATCATTCAGGACGCGGATCTTGAGTACGACCCCTCCGAATACCCACGGCTGTTGCATCCGATTGTCGAAGGCAAGGCGGACGTTGTTTTCGGAAGCCGGTTCCTCGGCGACCAGCCTCACCGGGTGCTCTATTTCTGGCACTATCTGGGCAATCGATTTCTGACGACGATGTCCAACTGCTTTACAAATCTCAACCTCACCGACATGGAAACCTGCTATAAGGTCTGCCGTCGCGAGGTTATTGACGAGATCGCCCCGTTGCTCAAGCAGAACCGTTTCGGCTTCGAACCGGAATTCACCTCACGCATCGCTCGACGCGGTTACCGGGTCTACGAGCTGTCGTGCAGCTACTCGGGCCGGACTTACGAGCAGGGCAAAAAGATCGGCTGGCGAGACGGCTTCTCCGCGCTGTGGTGCATCGTCCGGTATGGGCTTTCTGACTGATGCGAGTGGTAAAGGCGGAACGGGGCAAAGTGGCGAGACTGGTCTTTGGCTTTGACGGTCGATTCGCGGGATGCCTATGATGACCCATCAACAAACCTGAATAGGTTTGACGTCCCACCGCCGTGGCGAACTCTTTGTTCGGCACCCACCGCCTGATCGCCCTCCCTGGAGTTTCTCGATGGTTGTTTCGAGGCTCAGTAGTTGTCTTGCCACGCTGTTTATCGTCTGCGGATTTGACGGTGCCGTTTCCGTGATGGAAGCCGCTCCGGCGGTCTCGACAACGGAACCTCAGGCAGTCGCCGCCGGACAGCAGATCGACGTCAGGCTTCGCGGGAGCGACCTGGCAGGAGCATCGCAGCTTTGGACACAGTTTGGAGCGGCCGCTCAACTTTCGCCTGACGTTAAAGACAACGGCACAAACGCTGCCGACGTTACCTGGCGACTGAACGTGCCCGCCGACGTTCCGGTGGGAATTCACGGGTTGCGGGTGGCTGGTCCGAATGGAGTTTCGTCGCTGAAGTTGATCATGGTGGACGACCTGCCTTCCGTAGCGGCTGCCGCGGGAAACACGACGATCGACAAGGCTCAGGAGATCGCTCCGTCAGTCGCGGTCGATGGAGCCGTCGCGAATCTTTCACGCAATTACTACCGAGTGAAAGTCGCCGCCGGTCAGAAGCTGTCGTTTGAAGTCGTCGCTCGACGGCTGGGTTCAGCGCTTGATCCGTTGCTGAGGATTCTCGACGCCAGGGGGCGAGAGCTGACTTACAGCGATGACGAACCGGGGCTGCGAGGCGACGCGCGGCTGCATTACACGTTTGCGGACGCGGGCGATTACGTCGTCGAAGTTCGCGATATCCGCTATCAGGGCGGGGCAGGGCACTTCTATCGGTTGCGAGTCGGCGACTTCCCGTGTCTGTCGAGTCCTTATCCGATGGGGGTGACGAGAGGTTCTGTCGCAAAGGTGTCGTTCGTTGGTTCTGACGTTGACGGCGTCGGCCAGGCCGAAGTGCGGGCACCGTCAGATCCAAAGATCGAATGGGTGAACGTGGCCGCTCGACGGGCCGGCGGCAGGAGCAGTGGCTTTGCGATGCTCCGAATTGAAGACTCATCGGTTACTGTCGAGGCTGAACCAAACAACGAACCTGCCAAAGCAACTCGCGTCGAACTCGGAGCATCCGTCAACGGTCGTGTCGAAGCCCCAGGCGACATTGACCACTTTGTCTTCTCCGCGAAGAAGGATCAGAAGTTTCGATTTCACGTCGTCACTCGCCGCCAGGGATCTCCTGCGTCGGCCTATCTGCGCCTGCTGAAAGCTGACGGTGGACAGGTTGCGGCCAAAGAAGACTTTGGGGTTGGTGACGCATTTTTCGACTACACCTTTCCGGCAGACGGTGATTACACGCTGGCTGTCGAAGAGCTTCACCAGCGAGGCGGAGCGGCCTTCACTTATCGAGTCGAAGCTCAACCCATCACGCCGTCTTTCGACCTGACGGCAGCCGCCGACGTGATCAATGTGGGGGCGGGCTCGACGGCAATGATCACCGTGGACGTGGCTCGTCGAGGCTACAACGGGCCGATTCAAATTGCCGCGACCAATCTTCCGGCAGGTGTGACGAGCAATCCGACAGTCGCCGGACCCGGTACGAAATCGGTCGTACTGACAATCAGCAGCGCGGTCGACACTGCTCCCGGAACGTTCGTTCCTGTGCAGATTGTCGGACGAGGGCAGAATGGTTCTGACGAGTTCGAAGTGGTCGCTCGAACTGAAGACGCGCTGAAGGCGTCGTTCAACTCGCTGCCTTGGGGGCCGCAGAATCTCGACGGGTACGTCGCTGTTGGAGTGGCACCGAAGCCGCAGATTCGGCTTCGTCCGGAAGTGGGCGAAGTTGTTTTCGGCCAAAGCCTGTCGGCATCGGTAAAGGTTCTTGTCGATCGCGACGCCGGCTTTGACGAGGCGATTACGCTGGCAGTCACTCCCGAAGCGAACAAGGGAGGACTGCCTGGCAACGTTACCGCAGCCGTGACGCCAATTGCGAAGGGGCAAAGCGAAGCGGTTATTACTTTCACGGCGACGGACAAAGCCGCTTTGGGAGACTTCACCGCGGTCATGACCGGAACGATCAAGCAGGGCAAAACAACGGTCGTGCAGACAGTGCCCGGAATCACGCTGCGACTTCAGACGCCGATGACGCTTGCTCTGATGCCGGGCAGCGACAAACTCGCCGCTGGTACGGAGCTGAAGGCAAAGGTCACCGTTGAGCGTAATCCGGCACTGAAAGGCGAAGTCGTGCTGACGTTCCAGAACCTGCCGAAGGGCGTGACAGCGTCGGAAGCAAAGATTCCCGCCGACCAGAACGAAACCGAAGTGACGCTGGTCGCGGCGCCCGATGCGGTTAAAGGAGTGATCAACAATCTCAGCGTGAAGGCCGAGGCGACTGTTGGCAAAGTAAAGGTCTCGGCTGATTCGCCCAATGTAAAACTCACTGTCGAATAGACCGCCCGTTGCCGTTTGGCAAATCCTGAAATACCCGACTTCGTCAAACGTTGAACCTACCAGACTCTGACGATTCATTATTCGGAGAGGCATTCAGATGCGTCGATCAATTTCAACTTATGAGCAGCATCTCGAACAAACCACCCAGTGGCGAGCGAACATTCTGAAACTGACCGCTGTTATGGTCGGATTGAGCATTCTTTCGCAATGCAGCCAGGCCGCTGACGAGCCATCGAAGTTGACAACCGAGTCGTCGAAATTCGAACTGGCCGGTTTGAGATCTCAGAAGCAGATCGTCGTGACCGGACAGTTCGGCGAGGACGTCCGGGACGTCACTCACCTGGCGAAGCTGACGACTTCTGACGAGAAGGTTGTCAGGCTGGAAGGCTCCATTGCTCGGCCAGTCGGCGACGGAGCCGCAAAGATTGCATGCCAGTTGGGGGCTCAGACGGTTGTGATCGACGTCGTCGTTAAAGGGACGTCTGTTCCGAATCCGGTCAGCTTTCAGAACGAAACTCTGGCTGCACTCAGCAAAGCTGGCTGCAACATGGGAGCGTGTCACGGTTCGCCGTCAGGCAAGGGCGGCTTTCGACTTTCGTTAAGAGCTTTCGATCCGCCGCTCGATATCCTCACGTTACGTTCGGAATTCTTCGGTCGAAGGACCAACCCGCTGAAGCCGGACGAAAGCCTGCTGCTTCAGAAACCGCTGATGGAAGTCGCTCATGGCGGCGGTCGACGCTTGACGAAAGGGGGGCCGGCGTGGCAGGTTCTGCATAACTGGATCGGCGAAGGCTTGCAGCTCGATCAACCGGAATCGCCCACGCTGGCTCGCATCGAAATTCTTCCGAGCCAACGAGTCCTGCGGGACGCTTCGGACCGGCAGCAACTTTCTGTCAATGGTTACTTCAGCGACGGCTCAGTTCGTGACCTGACCGCGTTAACGGTCTTCACTTCTTCGAACGAGTCGGTCGCCAGCGTCGACGACAACGGACTTGTCGAGAAAACAGGACGTGGCGAAACTGCCATCCTTGCTCGCTACCTCGACAGAATGGCCACTGCGGATGTGACGTTCCTCGAAGAAGTCCCCGGCTTTAAGTGGAGCAACCCGCCGGAAAATAACTTTGTCGACACGCACAGTTTCGCCAAGTTGAAGCAGCTTCAGATTCTTCCTTCTGACGTCTGCACTGACGAAGAATTCCTGCGGCGGGCGTATCTCGATCTGACGGGGCGTCTGCCTCGGATCGACGAAACACAGGCATTCCTCGCCACCGCGGCTGATGGCCGCCGGGCGAAGCTGGTCGATACCTTGCTTGAGAGTGACGACTTTGCCGAGTTCTGGACGCTCAAGTGGAGCGACATTCTTCGGTCAAACAGCAAGAAACTCACGACGACCGGAGTCCACAAATTCCAGCGGTGGGTCTACGACGGAATTCGCACGGACAAGGGGCTTGATAAGCTGGCTCACGAACTGTTGACAGCCAGCGGCAGCGTTTTCGAGAACCCCGCCGCCAGCTACTGGCGAGCCAGCCGTGACCCGAACGACGCCACCGAAACGACGGCGCAGCTCTTCCTGGGAATTCGGATTCAATGTGCCAAGTGTCACAACCATCCATTCGAAAAATGGTCGCAGGACAACTACTACGGAATCGCCGCTGCCTTCACTCGGATCGGCCGGCAGAAAGGCGCGATGCCGGACGAAGAGATTATCCACGTCACACGTTCCGGCGAGATCAAACAGCCTCGAACCGGGCAGACGATGAAAGTTCATCTGCTACTGAAAGGTGATGTTGACGTGCCTGCTGACCAGGATCGTCGGCAAGTGTTTGCGGACTGGCTGGTGTCTGCCGAGAATCCGTTCTTCGCGAAGTCCGCAGTGAATCGAATCTGGGGACATCTGATGGGGCGAGGAATTGTCGAACCTGTCGATGATTTCCGGGATTCGAATCCTCCATCGAATGCAGCGTTACTTGACTCGCTCGCTGAGCAGTTTGCGAGAAATGGCTTCAGCCGAAAGTGGGCCATTCGCACGATCATGAACAGCCGCGTTTACCAACTCAGTTCTAAGAAGAACGACTTCAACGCCGACGATGAAATCTACGCCTCGCATGCGACGCCGCGTTTGCTTTCGGCCGAACAGCTCCTCGATGCCATTTGCCAGGTGACGGACGTCGCGGAAAGTTTCAAAGGGCTGCCTGCCGGGACGCGAGCGATCGCTCTTCCTGACCCTCCGACGGATCACTACTTTCTGAAAGTCTTTGGTCAGCCTCAGCGGGAAATGGCCTGCCAGTGTGAACGGTCCAGCGAGTCAAATCTTTCTCAGGCTTTGCAGATGATCAACGGCCCGACCGTGCATAACAAACTCCGGGCCGACAATGGTCGAATTCATCAGATGGTTAAGGCGAACAAGTCCGACGACGACATCATCACCACGCTTTACCTGGCGGCTTTGGCGAGGGAACCGGTCGAGGCTGAACTGAATGCTTCGCGAAAACACATCGCCGGCAGCTCCGACCGATTGCTCGCTCTGGAAGATGTCGGCTGGGCGATTCTGAACTCGAAGGAGTTCCTCTTCCAGCACTGATATTCTGAAAGCTCAACCAACTCATGAAGCTCGGCTTTCAAGTAAGGCCGGGCTTCTGTTTTTTCGATAGACAACCATGGGGACACATCACGTGAGCACGCTTGAAGGAAAGACGGTGTTAGTCACAGGCGGGGGAAGTGGAATCGGAGCGGAGATTGCCAGAACTCTGGCTGCCAACGGGTGCCGAGTGGCAATCACGGGGCGTCGCGAATCGAGACTGCAGGAAGTTGTTGACAGCTCGCCGCACGAAATTATTTTTCGAGTCTGCGATGTTGCCGATCGAGCTGATGTGGCGAAGCTCGTTGAGTGGGCTCGAGAGATGTTGGGGTCTGTCGAAGTTCTCGTGAACAGTGCCGGCATCAACGTCGCGAAACGCTCCATGGCCGATCTCGATCCTGCCGACTGGGACAAGCTGCTCCAGATCAACGCGACGGGCGCCTACAACTGCATTCGTGCGGTTCTTCCCCAAATGCGAGAGAAGCAGGACGGCGTGATCGTCAACATCAGCTCGGTGGCTGGAATCCGAGCTGGTCTGCTTGGCGGAGTTGCCTACAACGCCTCGAAGTTTGCCATGTCGGCACTCAGCCTGACGGTTGGTGAGGAAGAGAGCAGAAACGGAATCCGACTGACGTCAATCTACCCCGGTGAGGTCGAGACTCCGATTCTGGACGAGCGACCGGTGCCGGTTTCGGCTGAGCATCGTGCCAGAATTCTGCAACCGGAAGACCTTGCGGCGGCGGCATTGATGGTCATCAGTCTGCCGCCAAGGGCTCGGGTGCCTGAGCTTGTCATGATCCCGACAACTCAATCATTTACGTGATATTCAGGGACGATCTGTCGATTTCCCGCTGAGGATTGAATTGACGGAACACTCCCGTAATTATGGCCGCATTCGCCTCGAACGAGGCGGTCGTCCCGTGTTTTTCTACCTCGAACCGAATCGTGCGCCCGGTCAGCCGACCGGCCTATCTGCGCCGAATCTTCATATTGACTTTCCGATGGAGCACACAGCAGTGAGCGATAATTCTCTCGATCAGAAGATGGCTGCCGCACAGGAACGGCTCGACGCCCATGTGCGAGAAAGTGTCGAATGGCATTTTAACCCTGAAACAGGCTGCGATTACTGGCTGGAGAAGGCAAAGACGCTGGACTTTGACCCTCGAAAAGAGATTCAGTGTTTCGAGGATGTGAAGAAGTTCCCTTTGTTCGAGGATGAAGACCTGCGAGGTGGCCCGCTCGATAAGTGGATTCCTAAAGGTCTCGCCGGCAAGCCGACGTACGTCTTTGAAACTGGCGGAACGACCGGGATTCCAAAATCGCGAGTGGTCATTGAGGATCACTGGATCGACTACGAGAACTTCAGCGAAACGCTCCCGGACGAGCATTTTCCACGCGGAGCCAACTGGCTGATGCTTGGCCCGTCTGGCCCCCGTCGCTTGCGGCTGGCTGTTGAACATCTTGCTCAGCATCGAGGCGGTATTTGCTTTTGTGTCGACCTCGATCCACGCTGGGTTGTCAAGCTCCTTAAGAAGGGCAAGACCGAAGAAGCCAAGGCCTACGCCGCTCACGTTATCGATCAGGCCGTAACCATCCTTCGAGCTAACCACAACGTGCAGTGCATGTTCGCCACTCCGAAGCTGCTGGAAGCTCTGGCTCTGCGTCTGATGGACGATGGTGGCAGCATCGAAGAAGCCGGTATTAAAGGTATCTTTGCGGGCGGCACCGAATTCACGCCGCAGTGGTATCGATTCTGCAAAGAAGAACTGCTCGGCGACAACGTTTTCATCACGCCAACGTACGGCAACACTTTGATGGGGCTGGCTTGTGGAAAACCTTTCGACATCGCCGACGAGTACAAAATTACGTACTTCGCTCCTCAGCCGCGAGCAGTCATCGAAGTTGTCCAGTTCGATGATTACAACAAGGTTGTCGAAGTTGGCGAAACCGGTCGAGTGAAACTCTACACGTTTACGAAAGAGCTGTTCATTCCAGGTTTCATGGAACGAGACGAAGGAGAACGCGAGCCGGCCATCGACGTCTACCCCTGGCACGGCATCAGCGGCACTCGCCCATTCCATGAACTACTCAAGACGACAACCGTCGGTGTCTACTGAGGCAATGACCGTTTTCGTTTCCACTATCAATGCGGCACACGCGGCAAGTTAGGAAAATTCCGATGCTTGAGATCCCTGTCATCCGTTGGGGTAAAGAATATAAATCAATGAGCCGGACGGACGTCGTCCATTTTGAGACAGGCGAAACGCTGGCTCAGGTGAATGAGGCCAACGGTGGGCTCATCAAGATGGATATGCGGAAAGCGAAGAAGGCTCGTGAAATTCTTCGTCAGTTCAGTATCCAGGAACTTGTCGATAAGTGCGCCGCAGCGGCAGAACTCTTTGAACATGCGACGCTGCCGCTTGGTAATGGCGAGCAGACTCCTGAAGACTTCTGCATGCTTCAGTCGGCAACGACTGGCCTGCCCGAGCACATGTGCAAATTCAATATGACGAAGAATGCGTTCGTCATGAAGAACATGGGCAGTATCCTTGATGCACTGACGCGAGGATTACCGTACGAGATTCTGTCGAACGGCTACGGCATGGAAGACCGTGGCGTCATGGTCAGTTATCAGGCTAACTGCGATGCATCCGGCTGGGTGCTTCCTTCGAACAGTCCCGGCGTGCATACCCTGTGGTTGCCGGTCATCCCGTTGCAGATCGGTCTGGTTCTGAAGCCAGGGAAGTCCGAGCCGTGGACGCCGTATCGAGTTTATGAAGCGATGGCTCAGGCCGGTATTCCTAGAGAAGCGTTCTGTCTTTACCCTGGAGCGGGCGACAGTGGTGCGGAACTTGGCGGGGCCGTGCTGGAATGCTGCGAACGATCCGTCATCTTCGGCGGTCAGGCGACGGTCGAAAAGTACGAAGGAAACCCGCGAATTTCAGCTCACGGACCAGGTTTCTCGAAGATCATTCTTGGCGACGACGTTGTCGATGACTGGGAGAAATATCTCGATCTGATGGTTGACTCGGTTTATCTCAACAGTGGCCGAAGCTGCATCAGCGCCTCAGGCGTCTGGGCATCGCGACACACCGAAGAGATTGCCGATGCAATGGCTCAGCGACTTGGACCAGTCGCCCCGTTGCCGATGAACGATCCGAAGGCCGGTCTTGCAGCATTCACGATGGCCGGAGCTGCGAAGGCGATGAATGGTCAGATTGACGATGGTTGCGAATCGGGAGCAGTCACCGAAGTGACGGCGAAGTACCGCGACGGCGATCGACTGGTCGAAAAGGAACGCTGCGACTTCCTGCGTCCGACCGTCCTGCACGTTTCGGATCCCGACGACCCGATGGCGAATACGGAATTCATGTTCCCGTTCTGCTCGGTTGTTGAATGCCCGCAAGATCAGATGATCAAGAAGATCGGTTACACGCTGGTCGGCACGTGTCTGACCAATGATGAAGCGTTCTCGCGACAGCTACTCGACGCGACAAACATTGACCGGCTCAACATTGGCGAAGTCAAGACGCTGCAACTCAACTGGCTGCAACCTCACGAAGGCAACATCATCGACTTTCTGTATCGGGCACGAGCCTTCCAGAACAGCCCGCCGCCAGCACATTGATGGCCGAATCTGCAAACGGTGCAATTGCTCGACGTTCGTGGTCATCGGGAAGGTGAAGAGAATCCTTGCCGGTGGCTCGAACTACAGAATGAACTGGCTGAGATCTTCGCTGCCGAGGATTTCGCCGAGTTGCTCTCGCACGGCTTCAGAGTCGATCGTTACCGTCCTGCCGGACATGGCCGGTGCGTCGAAGCTGACGTTTTCAAGCAGACGCTCAAGGATGGTGTGAAGCCGGCGGGCGCCGATGTTCTGCGTCGACTGATTCATCTGAAATGCGCAGTCAGCGATCTTTTGAACGGCGTCGTCGCTGAATACGAGTTTGACGCCTTCGACTTTCAACAACGCTTCGTACTGCCGCAGCAGCGAAGATTCGGGCTCGACCAGGATCCGCACGAAGTCATCACGCGTCAGGTCTGCAAGTTCAACTCGAATCGGGAACCGGCCCTGAAGCTCGGGCATCATGTCCGACGGTCGGCTCTTATGAAACGCTCCGGCGGCGATGAACAGGATGTTGTCAGTCTTCAGGTTGCCGTACTTCGTCTGGACGGTCGTGCCTTCAACGATCGGCAGAAGATCCCGCTGCACCCCCTGCCGGCTGACGTCCGGGCCTTTCGAACCTTCACCATCAACGCAGACTTTGTCGATCTCGTCAATGAAAACCAGGCCGGACGCTTCGGCGAGGCGTAATGCTTCTTCCTGGATTGAGTCTCGATCGATCAGTTCCTCAACGGCCTGGTCGAACAGCACTTTCCGGGCCTGTTCGACGGGCATCTCGCGAGTCTTCGTCTGGGTGGGGATCAGCCGGTCGAAAACGTTCTGCATGCTCGGATCCATTTGATCCATCCCGAGCCCCGAAAACATCTGCACGGTTGCCGTCTTCTGCTCAACGCTGAGTTCGACCATCTTGTCGTCGAGCTTGCCGTCGCGCAGCATCTGACGAAACTTTTCGCGGGTTCGCGTCTGGCGTTCCTTACGCTCTCGCTCTTTCTCGGCAGCGTCGAGCCCAGCCTCTATCGGTTGTGTTTCTGATTCCTCGCCGTCCTGATCGGCAGAGCGGAAATCCGAGCTCGAAGCTGGCGTGGTGAAATCGGGAAGCGACAGCATCGGCGGTTCCGGGACGCTCGGTTCGGACGACTTCAGCAGCAGGTCAAGAATCCGTTCTTCAACGCGTGTGACGGCTTCGTCCTCGACATCTTTGCGAGCTTTGTCGCTGACGATACCGATGGCCGCCTCGACGAGGTCGCGGATGATGGACTCGACATCACGACCGTAGTAGCCGACTTCGGTGTACTTGCTGGCTTCGACCTTTACGAACGGTGCACCGGTCAGTTTAGCGAGGCGTCTCGTGATTTCGGTTTTGCCGACGCCGGTCGGTCCGATCATCAGGATATTCTTCGGAGTGACTTCGCGACGCATTTCCTCGGGAAGCTGTTTCCATCGCCAACGATTTCGCAGCGCGATCGCAACGGCTCGCTTGGCGTCGTTCTGCCCGACGATGAACTGGTCGAGTCTGGCAACGACTTCAGTCGGCGTCATTTCGTACACGGAATTTCCTCGACGATAAGATTGCTGTTGGTAAAGACGTCGATGTCCGCCGCGATCGTAAGCGATTCCCGCACGATTTCAGAAGCACTCAGGTCCGAGTGTTTGACCAGCGCTTTCGCAGCGGCAACGGCAAAGTTTCCGCCGGAACCGATTCCGACGATACCATCGGTCGGCTGCACAACGTCGCCCTGGCCGCTGATCAGCAGGCTGCTGTCCGCATCAACGGTGATCATCATTGCTTCGAGTTTTCGCAGAATGCGGTCGGTTCGCCATTCGCGAGCCAGTTCGGTCGCGGCACGAGGCATGTTGCCGGGAAAGTCCTTCAGCTTTGTCTCGAACCGCTCCATCAGTGCGAAGGCATCGGCAGTTGAACCTGCAAAGCCGACGAGCACTCGCTTATCGAGCATCCACCGAATTTTCTTTGTGTCCGACTTCATAATTGTGTTGCCATAGCTGACCTGGCCGTCTCCGCCCAGCGCGACGACGCCGTCTTTGCGGACACTGAGAATCGTGGTCGATCGCCAGACTGGGCGCTGGTTGTCGGATTTCATGGGGAAGTTGCCTCAGATTTCTTTCAGCTGAATTGTGAAAAAACTTCTGGTTCCCCGAATTCTGGTTCAAGAACTGACGAACCGTTTGCGCCTTCGCGAGGCGTCATATCAACTGGTCAGGCCATTCTCAAGCTGCATTCGAAGCTTTCTAAACAGCGTCAGTCGTATCTGGTCGTAAAGTTCTTGCGGATGGCCGGTTTGGCAGAAGTGAGTTTTCATTTTGAAATCGACGACCTGGAAAAATTGAGTTCCGGCTGGGAAAACTGTAGCGGCAATGTGACGTGTGACGATAACTCGTAGAGAACTAACTGACTCGGTCGCGGAACGGTTGCGTGATTGAGTCAAGTCAGGAGCAACAATTGAAGCGGGCCTGAAGTTTTCTCACTGATGTTGAGGAAATTGATCCGCGACAGGAACAAAGAGGTCTCGCAGAAAAGGATTTCTGCGACTGGTCAGATTCAAGTTTTCAGGCTTGAACAGACGGCTGGAACAAGAAACTCGCGTGTCCGAGGCAAAGTGTTTCGGACTGAACCCCTCAGGCCTACGCGACAGATACAGGTACGGAGACCATGAAACTTCATCACTTCTTAAAGTCCACAGTTGCAGCCCTGGCCTGTGCGGGAACACTGATTCCAGGAGGTCTCGTGCAAGCCGGCGAGACATCGGTGAGAACCGAGGCCAAAAAGCCGGCCAATATTGTACGTGACTTGTCACTCACAGAGGACGGCGTTCTGGAAGGGCAGGTCTTTGACGCGAAGAAAGCGGCGTCGTCAGGTGTCGTCGTTTCGATCCGTCAGGTAAAGGAACGCAAAGAAGTTCATCGAACAAAGACGGATGACAAAGGTCAATTCGCAGTTCGAGACCTCAAGCCAGGCACGTACTACATTGTGGCCGGAACAGGTCATGGGGTGTATCGGGTCTGGGCGAACGGCATTGCACCGCCAAAGGCGTTGAAGGCTGCTCGAATCGTCTCAGACAAGTCGCTGGTTCGAGGCCAGAGCCCGGACGGAAACATTCTCTATGATGAAAACGGCGTTGCCTACGGGCAGGTTCGCATTGTCGATAATGGCGGACTGGTTCCTGTTTCGCCTGGCGGAGCGTTCGCCGCACCATCCTCAGGATTTCTCGACAGCCTTGGGCTGTACGATGTGCTGATTCTCGGCGGTGTTGGAGCCGGAATTGGCCTTGGAATTGCCGCTCTCAATGAAGCTGATGACAACGACGCGCCGGCAGCGACTCCATAAATTACGAGTCTCAATTCAAACTCAGCGGTCATCAATCAGCCGTATCCGAAACAGACTTCGGATGCGGCTGTTTTCGTTTGTCGGATCGGCAGCACCTCTTCGACTGTTTCGTCGCTGTTGTGTGTTTATGATGTTGGGCGTCATCCAGCAAAGCGTCCACGAATTCATGGCAAGAGAATTCACTAGAGATAGATAGAAGGCTGATCAGAATGGCCAGCCCGGTTCCAACGATCGATTCGCTCTCTTCCGAGCAGCGATCGCGTGTTGAGGAAGCAAGCTCAAACTTCCGCAACGCCATCAAGGCGAATCCGAACTCTCGCATTCATGAGTTCATGGGCGATGCTCTGGGCGTCGAGCGACAGGTTCTGCTGCGCGAACTCCTTCAGATCGAAATTGAAGACCGCCGCCAGCGAGGGCGAATTCCTGAGCAGGGGCATTATTCAAGTCTGTTTCCCGATTCTTCTCATATCGTTGCCAGTGTGTTCGAATCGGTTGATCCGTTGATGGTGAATTCAGAAGCCGTTGAGACGGTTCTGCCAGGGATTTCGCCGACAGAAAACGAGGCAGGCCAGCGTCCGGAAATGGCAGACGGCGAATTAAGTACCGGTTCAGATCAGCAGTCTGTTGAGACGATTGTCGAAACCAGCGTTGCGGACGCTTCCGCGGAAACCGAACGTGATACCCTGGTTGAAACTGGCAGCGCCCAGGTGTCGACGGTCAATTCTTCCAGAAATCAGACAGACATCGAGACTATTGTCCCAACGGATGATGGCGGATCGCCGGTCACGATGGACGAGAATCGGGTTTCGGAAACGCTCGTCGGTGGTCCTGTTTCATCCTTCGCGTCAGTGCGGTCGACTCCGGGGCCGGTTATCGGCTCCGGGCAGACATTTGGCGATTACGATTTGATCAGTCCGCTCGGGCAGGGAGGGATGGGAGTTGTTTACAAAGCTCGCCAGCGAGCAGCGAACCGACTGGTTGCGTTGAAAATTATTCGCCCCGACCGCATGAGCAACATGACCGAGGTCACTCAGCGGCGGATGGTCGATCGCTTCAAGGCCGAAGCTCATGCGGCCGCGCGGCTTCAGCACGACAACCTGGTGACCGTTTACGACGTCGGCGAAATCGATGGGTGTCATTATTTCTCGATGCAGTATGTCGAAGGCGGTTCGCTGTCGGATCAGATCAGCGATCGATCTCTCGACAGCCGCGAAGCGGCGATATTTGTCGAACCGGTCTGTCGAGCGGTCCACGCTGCTCACGAACAGGGCATTCTGCACCGTGATATCAAGCCGGCAAACATCCTTATCGAAGACGGAACCCTGCGCCCACGCATTGCCGACTTCGGTCTTGCGAAACTCCAGAACGAAGATCAGGAACTGACTCGATCCGGTGAGGCAATGGGCACGCCATCCTACATGCCGCCCGAGCAGTTCGGCGACGCCGCCAGCGCGACTGCACGTTCAGACATTTATTCAATCGGCGCGACGCTGTATCACCTGCTGAGTGGTCGACCGCCGTTCAAAGCAGCGACTTCGATGGCGACGATGCGGCAGGTGCTGAATGTTGAACCGGTCGCGCTGCGGGAACTCAATCCGGAAGTCGATCAGGATCTTGAGACAATCTGCATGAAGTGTCTGGAGAAAGAACCGGACCGCCGGTTCCAGACTGCTGCGGAAGTCGCCGATGAACTGAAACGATTCATCAATGGCGAACCGATTCTGTCGCGACCTCTCAGTCGTCCGGAACGTTTCGTCCGCTGGTGTCGCCGTAACCCGCTGGTGTCGTCGTTGAGCGGCCTGGCTGTCGTCAGCGTCATTGTTGCTCTGGTGAGTCTAGCCGTCGCGTATGTGAAAACCGACGAGGCTCGGCAGCAGGTCGAGTCCAGCCTGAAGGAAACGACTAAGGCTCAACAGGTTTCTGAGGCCAGTTTTCAGGATGCACTGGCGGCGGTGAATGACTTCTTCACCCGCGTCAGCGAAGATCGCTTGATGAACGAACCGGGAGCCGAGGGCCTTCGTCATGAATTGCTGGGGCTCGCTCGCGATTACTATCAACGATTCCTGAATCGCCGTTCTGATGACCCGACCGTTCGTGATGAAGTAGCACTCTCACACTTTCGAGTCGGTCTGATCGTTGAGGAACTCGACTCACCACAGGCCGCCGTCGAGTCCTACGAGAAGGCTCGCGACATTCAATCAAAATTGCTTGCCGACTTACCGGATGCCGGTTCGACTGCTGCAAAAGTCACAAAACGAGCGCTCAGTCGAACTCTGAACGCTCTGGCGCGAGTGGCGACAAACATGGACGATCTCGATGGCGCCGAAGTTCTTTTTAATGAAACTCGAAAGTTGCGGGTTGAACTTGTCGAGTCGACGCCCGACGACGAAGAGCGAATCGAGTTTGACCGGCTCCTTGCGAGTGTCGATATGAATCTTGGTTTGTTGGCCAGGCGGCGGTCGGAACTGGACAGGACGGAGACGCTCTATCGAAAGGCCCAGGAGCTTCGTCAAAGAACATTGCGGCTTCGGCCAAAGGATCAGCAGCTTCGACGTGACCTTGCCAAAGGCTGGTACAACCTCGCGAATCTGGCGGTCGATCAGAACGATGCACCGTCGGCCGGCAAGAATATTCAGCTTGCTATCACTGAACTGGAGTCGCTGCTGGCGGAGAACCCTGACGATTTGAGAGACCGATATCTGCTTGCCGTTTGTTACCGGCTGCTGGCCGATTTGAACGCCGCCTTGACTGCTGTCGACGCGTCGAAACTTTCGGACTCGATCGACGCCTACAGCAAGGCGAGATTTTCAATGCAGGATCTGTCTGAACGCAGCCCCGCCGTCCATCGTTACCGAGTCGAACTCGGGCAACTGCTGATGAACATTGGCCAGCTCGAAGGGCAGCAGCGAAATTTTACCGCAGCCAGATCTGCTCTTGAGAAAGCTGAAGAAGTTTTCGCGGCGCTCGTTAAAGAGGAGCCCGGCAACAGCGAGTTCCAGGAATTGCTGAAGCAGACGCAAGCCGTTCTCCAGCAGCTCGACGCTTTCGAGAAAGTGTCTGCCGAACAACCGTAAAAAGTTCGCCCCTCTCGTACTGTGAAGCTTTGCGGCTTATTCCGCTCATAGCGGATTGGTGGGCAGAAATCTATCTGCTCTCTGACTGCTGACAAACTCAGAGGGTAGCGAGGGTCGATACCACGACAACGGTTCTGTGTTTCGATCGAGTCGTGCAGGATCTCCCTTTTATGCGAGTCAGCCGATCGTGGCGCACCGCGACAGACTCGTCGTCGAGTATCGAAACAAGCCCGCTGAGAGACTGTCTACAATGGCTATGAGATATTTGAAAATGTCACGCCGAATGCTCAAGTCGTCCCTGCGAACGTTGTCGATGACTACTGCGGTGACGATGGGGCTGTCTGGCTTCAACGTTGCCTGTGTGGTCGCTCAGTCGCCAAACGATTTGCAAGAAACAGGTTCGGCCGTCGCCAAGGCCAATAAATCGGTAAGCATTGAGCCCGGATACAGCTCTGTTCAGCCCGCCGGGTACAACGAGCTCGCTCAGAACGACGCAGTGAACAAACCTCAGCCGCCGGTTCGTCCTTCTGTTCAGCCGGCTCCGAATCGCCCACCGTCGACAATCGAGCCCGCTCCGCCTGCGACCACGGTTGAACCTGACCGTCCGAAAGCAACTCCGCCAGTATCAACACCCTCAACCGGGGCGGCGGATTCTTCCACCACAACGCCGGCGCTGTCTCCATTTGCGGCGTTCGAACCACCATCCCGCAATAACCCGTTTCTCGCAAGACTGTCGCGCACTCCGGACGTTTTCGGCGACAGCTTTAATCCAGTCTCGGCAGCCATCTTCTTGAATAATCTGATTGTATCATCGCCCCTTGACCAGGTTGTCACGGACCTTCCACTAGGTGGTGGGATGAGACGGTTCAAGAATGAGCATGCCAGAGCGTTGCCAACGGACCGAGTCTTCTTCTTGTACAATCATTTTCATAATGCGTTGAGATTTGAAACTGACAACACTTCAGTAACAGACAATGTTGATCAGTTTACGTTTGGCTTCGAAAAGACATCTGACGATGGGCAGTGGTCATTCGAACTTCGTATGCCGTTTTCTGGCGATGTTGACCTTGCCGGTGATGACGCCGCCGTTGAGTCAAACGGAGTGGGGAATCTGGTCGGCACATTGAAACGGCTGTTGTACTCTGACTCGAACTTTGCTGCCGCACTTGGCCTGGCTGTGGTCGCACCGACGGGAAGCGACGCTACTGTTACCTTTTCATTTGCCGGACAGTCTGCACGAACTGAATTCAAAAACGATGCGGTACACTTACTGCCATATCTTGCTCTGCAGATGGCGCCGGACGATAACTGGTTTTTCCACACCTTCGTCCAGGTGGACATTGCGGCGAATGAGAACAAGGTCAACCTGCAGGGCCCCGGATTCTCCGATTCAGGCTCGCTTGCGGATCAGACATTGCTCTACCTGGACGCATCAGCCGGATACTGGTGGTATCGGACTACGAACGATTCGGGCCTCACCGGCCTGGCATCGGTCGTCGAACTTCACTACACGACAACGCTCAACGATGCTGACACTGCAAACCTGAATGGTGCGTTCATCGGCAATTTCGAGAATCGGTACGACGTGCTGAACCTCACAGCTGGCGTACATTCGGAATGGAGCGGAAACACCGCTGTTCGAGTCGCCGTTGTCGTGCCACTGGACCGCGACGAACGATTCTTCGATTCAGAAACTCAGGTTTCAGTTATCCGCCGATACTGAGAGTCTGGTTTGATAAGGAATGAACTGGGCCTGTCGATCTCAATTGAAAGAAGCGGTCTTTTGGAATAAAGCCAGAGGTTCGCGTTTGCTCCGGCCTGTAAAACCGCTGCCTGATGAGTAGTTCCGAGACGTCAATTCGAGATTCTTACACGGCAGATTTCTGAACCGAAATCTGAAATTTCGAGCAGCACCGGGAGAATGCGATCAGTCGACCGCCGAATCTGGCCGAAAACACAGATTGTCGAGGCTGAAAATCGAGTATTGGGACGAATTGACGGTCTCGCCCAAGCTCTATAAACTCCCGCCACTTCGTCACTGGTTGATTCCGTGTTCTGCGATCTGAAGATGGCAGAAAGAGTTTTGGCAACGCGTAACGCAGTTCAGAAAACATACTTCGGGGCGTAGCTCAGCTTGGTAGAGCGCCTGCTTTGGGAGCAGGAAGTCGCATGTTCAAATCATGTCGCCCCGACTATTGTTTGAGATGAGCCCTTCGGCGAGAACGTCGAAGGGTTTTCTTATTGTCGGGCATAGAGTTACGCCATCGAGGGTGCAGTTCAAACAGACGATTTCGAGGATTCGACGCTTTGCATCGTAATCGGCAGTAAGCCATTGCTGACGCAGCGTTTGCGAAAGTTCAAACACTTTGGACGCCAGTTCATCGCGTGAGCGGTCAACCACATCGAGCTGAAGCTTGATGGATGCCAGGCGGTCACGGAGTTCCGTGCTCTTGCGGGCGTAGACTTCCTGATCGATGTCATCCGCCAGCCGCAGATTGAGCAGGCGGTCCTGCTGCTGCACCAGCAGAGTTTCCTGACGCTGAAGCTCTGCCCTTTGAGCCTGAGCATCAGCCTGAGAGTCTCGTGTCTGAGACGCAAGCACGGTTCGGAACCAGTCTCGAACCGCTTCGTCTTCGATCCGCATCCGATCGAAGAGGGCTAATATCTGGCGATCGAACTCGGCTTCCGGAACCCGCACGCGGGGATGTCCGGCTGCCGTGTACCGGGCACACCGGTAATAGATGTAGTAGCGGGGACCGCTTTTCGTCATCTTTGTTTTACGCTCTCCGGTGACCGGATGGCCGCAATGAGCACAGTGCATGAACTCGCCGGAATACGTCAGGGCGTGTGAGTGGTAATTGCTGCCTCCCAGCAACGCCTGCACGCGGTCCCATGTCGATCGATCAATCAGCGGTTCATGCTTTCCGGGATACCATTCGCCGCGAAATTCCAGCTCGCCGATATAGGCCCGGTCTCGCAGGATGTTGTGAATTGAACCTCGCGGAAACTTCGGCATCGACTTGCGCCAGACTGAACTCCCGGCGTTCATCTTTTCCGTCACGCCATCGAGTGTCAGATTCTCATAGGCGTAGAGATGAAAGATGCGGCGAACGTTGTCGGCCTGCTGTGGTTCGATTTCGACGATGCCACGTCCGTCTCTGCGGACATTACGGTAACCATAAGGAGCAAGTCCGACGAACCAGCCTTCCCTCACACGACGGGCGAGACCTTCCCGGACATCGACAGACTGCTGCTCCGTATAGAAGCTGGCCATGTTGGCCAGCGTTCTTCTCATCATACGCCCCGCCGGATTGTTCTCTGTCGGCTGTGAAACGCAGATGAAGGGGACGTCGTACTCGGATTCGAGACGTTCAATTTCCACGAAGTCAAACAGATTTCTGGCGGCACGGTCGACCTTGTAGACCAGCAGCCCGTCCAGTTCGAAACAGTGTTTCTTCGTGTAAGAAATCAACTCGCGAAATGTCTTCCGTTCATCCGACTTGCTCGCTGTTTCGGCGATGCGGAACAACCGGGCAATCGTCCCGTTGTTCGATTCGGCATAACGCTTGAGAGCATCCTCCTGAATATCCAGCGAGAAGCCTTCACGCTCCTGCTCCCTCGAAGAAACACGAGCCAACGCGACGAACTTCTTCATGATACGGCTCCGATGAAAAATCCGTTCCAGTCAATCCGCAGTGTATCGACCGATCTGCGGCGCGCGAGTTCACTTCCACACCACAGAACAAAAAAGGCCGCATCTGCGGAAGATGCGGCCACGAAGTCCTGAAACGTATCAAGCTCATTGTGCCTCCTGCTGAACGATGAAATCACATCAGCCGTCCGGATGCTGGTGTGACCTGCCGAGCAGCGAGACCAGATTTCCCACGGAAATCAGCATCTCGACAGCGTCTGCTTCAGTCAAAGGTTCTCTGTAGTACCGCTGCCAGACGGCAATCGTCTGCTCGACCAGTGCCTTATCAATCCAGACCGGAGTGCCAGGCGGCGGGCGAGTCATTCTGTCCGGTTGTCTGGGCATAACTTCCCCCGTCATCAGTCACGCTGGTTACCAGTCGCTCAACTCGTTGCACTCCGATTACCGATCTATCTCCATCGCATCGCGATCCATTGACCGATCCTGTGACTGATCTTCGTGTGCCGCTGCTCTTTCCAGCGCGCGGTCGAGCGTTGACTGTTGAGGTTCTTCATTGGCGTTCAGATCACGATCCTGCCGCGCGTCAGCAATTTCGCCGGGTGTCAGCGTTCCATACAGTCCATATTCGGGCTGCTGGGCGACGTTCGACTCGGGATAGATGGCTCCTCGAAGTTCGCGAAGTCCCTGCCGAAGGAAGGCTGAGGCGTGTCCAGCACCAATCTTTGGCTCTGAATCTGATTTCATTGCTTTTCTCCTGAATTAGAATTAACCACGACGTCGGTTCCGAAAGTCTTCTGCAAGCCCCTGCTGGTCGATGACGGCATCGTTCAGGTCATACAGCCGGGTCTGATTCTGGACGGACCACGCATTCGCGAGAAACGCCATGCAGATTCCACCGATCACGATGTAAAGCCCGAGCGGTTCATCATTCGGGATGAGCAGACATCCCAGACCGATAATAAGCAGTGGTTCCATCGTCCGTTTGAATGTGACTTCAGAGCACTTCATCCACGGCAGGAACTTCATCAGTACGGGAAAGCCGTTGTAGTACGAATGCCATACTTCCCCCCGCTTCTCCCGCGCACGGATTCCTTGCCGATGACAGAAGCATGCCATGAGGTAATAGAACAGCCACAGGCCCAGCTCATCGACGTTCTGCACCTGCTTGAACATGCACCACAGTGGTGCCAGTACGAGTACGGCTGCCGCCTGCAGCCCCAGATATCTGGCTCCGAAGCCGCCGCGAATGAACACTTCAATTGACGTCGCCCACGTCTGGACGACGAACAGGCCGAAGTTTGACTTCTGCCAGATGTCCGCTGTTGTTGAAGAATCATGACCTGTCTGTGACATCACATAGTCTCCCTGGGTTGATGGAAATCAGCGCGCACCGTCTCCGCCGACTGGTGCAGACTCAGAAAATCGCCGCGAGCAAGCGGCTATAGATGTTGCTGAAAGACGACTGGCATCCAGGGTTTTCCAGTCGCTTCAAAACGTCTTCCGCCCTGATAGACGATGGTGTCCGCCACAAAGTCCGGCGGCCCGCCCTTGCGGAGTGTGCCAAACACCGTGGGCTGGACTTCCCACTCGTAGGTTTCATTGACGCCTGCCGTGTACTGAGCAGGCTCCAGACCGAACATCGAACTGACGAGGTCACTTGAAGGACGGCTGCTGTTCGCGTTTATGAGATACTGCCTCGTCTTTCCGATTAACTCAGCGGCATAAGCGTTCGTTTTCACATCCGACTGTTGGTGAAAGATCTTGGTGTTCAAATTACCCATCAGAGAATTAACCTCTGGCTCGGCCTTGTCACCAAGCACCGCCAGAAAGTTACTGACACTCTGCGTGGCATTTACCACTGCCGTTCGTGTCGACCGTGCCGTCGTTTGAAAGAGCTGGTCACTGGAAGTCGTCAGCAGATGGGATTCATCGACGACCAGGAACACCGGTCGAGGATTCCGGCTCACATCTCGACGTTCCTGAGCCTTCTGCAGGCAGTACTTCCACAGTACCTGCACGAAGAGACCGACTTCCCCGAATACCTTGATCGGAAGATCAAGCAGGATCACCTTGCCGTCCTGGCACATTTCCGGAGTGACGTTGCTTTCGGGAGCCGAGAGCAACTCCCGGACGATTCCACGATTGAGCACGTCGAGCATCGACGTAAATGTGCTTAGGACGACCGACCGGGTTCGTTCACTCAGATTCGCCCACTCGAACGCAAAGAAGTCCGCAACCAGTTCAAAGTCGGCCTGTTGAATCCGCGTCTTCGGCTTGCCGTCCGCTTCACGCAGACACTGAAAGCAGAACGAGCTGTTCTTCCACTCGTCGGAACTGAGCTGATCCCGCGACACCGGAGCCGATACCGCGAGTCGGTACAGACTCGGCACATCGAGGCCGCCCTTCGCCATACTCAGCAAATCGACGCAGTTCTTCATGAGCTGGCGGTTCGCTCTTTTCCAATAACCTGAATCTTCCCCTTCGTTACTTCCCGAGTTGCGTTCGCGAACTTCCAATAGCGTGCTGAGCAATGAGACGACGTTTTCCGTCAGGCCGGCACCGGCATCTTTTCGCTTCACCTCGGCGTCGAGTGGGTTGTAGCGGAGCGGTTCCGTCGGCCCGAAAACCATCAGGTCATCCAGTCTTCCGGTTTCGCGCAGGTACCGCTCATACATGGCACGGTCAGTGGGCTTTACGGTTGTCAAAATTCCGCCGTAACCGGCCTTCAGGAACGCTTTCACAATGGCCGCCATCGACGAGGTCGTCTTCCCACACCCAGTGCTTCCGAAGACTGATACGCCTTCGTATGAGTGCCCGATCGTCCAGGCATCCCCGGCAGAGAACTGCAGCAACGGAGTGGAGAAATCCCACTGGCTGCGAGCACGTCGAATCTGACCTCGTCGGAATGGCCACATGGCATACTCCCAATGAACTATTCGGCCACTGCCGACTGAGCCTGATCGCGCAACATGGCGATGAAGCTGCTCAGTTGAATGCCTGAGGCACGAACTTTCCTTGCCTTGTCAAGCACTTCTGAGATGACATCAATAAAACATTCGAGCGACAGGTCACTGCCTGTTACGGTGACGGATCGTCCGTGACCCAGCATGGCCGTCACCCTCTTCGGCGATGTGGCCGACGCTTTCTGCGGCGTCTTCTGCCTCCGATGTCTGCCGGCGATCGCGTCGCGTGTCATGCGCCCGGAAGCAACGGCGTCGGCCAGCTGCTGCCGTGCTTCTTCATCTTCAATGCGAGTCAGTTCATAAGCCGCAGAGGCAGAAATTTCGCCTGCAGCAACCTGCTTCTGAACCTCATCAGGAAGTTCCAGTAACTTCAACAGCCGTGACACTGTCGCGTTGGATATTCCCAGGTGAGATGCCGCCTCGCTGGCGTTCCAGTTCGTTGCATCCATGAGGCGATGGATCGCTCGTGCTTTCTCCATTCCGCCGAGATCGTTTCGCTGGACGTTCGCGATCAACTGTCTCTGGACAATGTCGCCGGTAGTCAGCTCGGCATTCTCAACGATGGCGGCAATCGTCTTCTCACCGAGCAACTTCATGGCGCGATACCGCCGCTCGCCATCCACGAGAATGAAGGACTCACCTTCACGACGAACCCTGGCAGGGGCGAGCTGCCCGACCGCCTGAATGCTGGCACCCAGACCTGCCAGCGACTCTTCATCGAACTCAGTCCGCACCTGTTCCTCCGCCACGATCTGGTCGATTGGCAGATGGACAATCTGCTCAAGCTGGGTCTTCGACATGTTATCTCCTATGAAAACACGAGGTCTAAACAGTTAGAGTCATGCTTTGGCCCGCTGCCGTTCACTGGCCTGCTTCGCCTGCCTAGCCGCAGCGATGGCCAGAATCAGTGCGCCGACATCGTCAATCAGCCCGGCAGGTCCGAGAGCCGCTTCAGGGAGAACATCGATCGGTGAGATGCAGTACAGGCCACACAGGGCAACCAGCACCCAGCCGGCCACTTTGACGACGAAGTTCTGAAACGGGCTCTGCGGAAGTGCCAGACACACCATGAACGCCGTCAGCAGGAATGTCCCGCACACGATCACTAAATGAATCAGTCCGAACAGTGAACTCATTTCGTTTCTCCAGGTAAGTAACAGGTTTCCAATCGTCATTTGAGAAAATGGGGGCCGGCACGGTGCCGGCCCCCGACGTGCAGACTCTCGCGATTACGACTTGAAGTGCTGTTCCACCAGCCCATGAACCGTATCGCGTTGGGCGTGCGTCAGGTTCTCCAGTGAGGTGCAGAAGAGTTTTGTGGCGTATTCGGCAGCCAGTCGGTTAGCACGCTCCTGTTCCTGAGCCGAAAGCCGCTCGTACCAGGCGTAGCCAAGCACCCCACCGACAACACCACCTGCACAGAGAAAGGGGATTAATGGGAACATCATTCACTCCAGAATCCGGGTTACTGATTGACTGATGCGACTTGCAGCAGTCCTCAGATCATGAGGGACAATTCGTGGCGATGTTCTTCGGACAATTCTCAGGCGATTTCTGATTCAGCAGTAACTGCCCTCACCGGGCACTTCCCGCACAATGCTTGACACGAGACGGCAAGTGTGCAGTAGCTCGAAGGATGATTGCATCATTCAGAATCAGTTCTGCCTGGCCCAAGACTGGTGGGCCATATCGAGATAGTCTGCTGCAACTTGCGTCTGATTGGATCATGGGTTCGATTGACGACGAGGAGTGCCTGCAGGAAGCGTTGAGCAGACGCAGAGGGGCGGTCAAGAAATATGATCGCTTTGGAAAGGGGAACCCTGAGTCCGCCGCAATTCTAACGGCCATGATTTCTGATCAGGACGTCCTCATCAGCGCCGTCACCAATGCCATCGAAAGTCAACAAGGGGCTGCTGGTGAGTTCTCCCGTCGCGAGCTGCTGGATGCGGCTGTCCGTGACTCTGCCCAGAAAGATGGATCAAATCGAGGCAAATGAAAAAGCCCGACCTACTGGTCGGGCTCAAGCAGAGTTCGTCAGCGATTGACGGGATACGTTCACTCAGGCTGATGTACGATTCGGAACCCAGTCCCCGAGTTTTCTTTGCTCCACTCCGATGGATATCCCGCTTTGCACCAGTAGGACTCGTACGACCACGAAGCTCCGGTGATCTGATATCCGTCGATGGCATTTCCAACGATCTCGAACACGTTGCCGAAGATATCGTAGATTCCTAACTCGTTTGGCTGTTTCTTACCCACTGGATGCGTACGCCCACCGCTATTCGCCCCGTACCATGCTACATCTTCGATTTCATCATCTCGTGGCAGTTCGTTCGGTCTTGCTATGTATTCCCGCCGAACGCCACTTCCATCAGTCGCTGCCTGAGTCCACTCGGTCAGAGATGGTATCCTCAGACGTGCGCCGGCAAAGCGGGACAATTCCCGGCAGAAGAGTTCAGCGTCTTCTGGAGTCACATACTCCACAGGCAAGTCAGCAGCAGGCGAATTATCAACGGGAAAGTAGCTCGGGTTTTCTCTCAGCCCGGATACTTCCGATACGGCATTCCACTGCGCCTGTGTTATCTCTGTGCGGCTGATCCAGACGTCTGCCGTGTTACTGTTACCCGGCGAGAACACAAACGGAATTGCAAGGCCGATCGATGACAGTTCCAGCGTAAAGATCTGCCCTCGCACAGGACTCTGTGGAAAAACAACCAATGGCTGCGGGTTCGCATCTGGTAATTCTGGAATCACCGGTTTAGGCAAAACCGGTGCATCTTCCGTTGTTGCAGAAGGGGGCGAAGCTGATCTTACTGCCGATACAACAGGCTCATCTGTAATCGCATCTGGCGAGGTCTGAACGTCAGCAGCCACGACTTCGTCGCTGACTGTTTCCAGAATTCCCGGCCCCATACTTACACAAGCGACCCCCGCTAAAACCGCCACGACCGCCGCAGTCACTGCATTTGCTGATGACGCTGCAACAGCGACTTTTCCTGTTGTTGCTATCGCAGAACCTGTCGTCGAGAGTGTTGATGCTGTACCTGGCACTTCCGAAATGGTCAGACCGTTCTGAACAGTCAATGCCGCCTCTCCGGCTGCTGCTCGTTCAGATGCCGCTGTCGTCAGTGCCACGAGAATGCCTGCGATTACAGCCTCTTCATATCCCATGCCCCGCAGAAACGATTCGATTTCCCGTTTGCTTTTTGCCACATAGGCACAGACTGTATTCGGTTTCTTGTCGAGCAGCCTGCCAATATCCGCGAGTGTACTGTCGCCGCAGATTGCTTTTGATTCACGGGCAATCGTTCCGGCGACCCCGCACAGCCCGTCCAGAAACTCCCGCAATTCGTGCATCAGGACGACTACTTCAGGTGCATCGAACCTCATGTCCGTTGCCGCAGTCACGACTGCATCAACATCCGGTTCTCCATCACGGATCAGAATACCGTTCGCTGTTGGGAACCGATTTCGTCCGTGCAGGTCTCTCCATCGCTGCGCCTTCTCTTCGTCAGTGGGAGGCTTGGGAAAGCCCGATCGCAGGTGTTCCCGCTTACGCTTTGTCGCTCGGATCTGGCTTGAAACGAGACGACTTAGCACTACGGAGGCGGTTTCTTCTTCCTCATTCTGGACCCATGAGACGGCAATTCCAGGCAGTTTCATGGCGATTCTGCCCATACAGTCTTCAGCCCCATCTCTCCCAAGTTTCCATTTTAGATGGACACAACTTGATTCCCAAATGCGACAGAGAAGCTCGCGGTACACTTTCTGGGAAGCAGCTCCACCTGAGCCTGCCCCGAACGTGAGCAGCAGGTCGTCCAGCTCCCCGGAAATACGCTCGTTCTCGTCATTGCACATTTCATCCAGATAGCTGCTTGCCATGATTGTCTTGCCTCAACGGGGACTGATTTGGATGACCTGAAATCTATAGGGACAATTGACCGATCAGTTCTTCGGGTAAATCTCAAAAAAAATCTGAAGTATCTTTCTGCCGTGACTGCAACATGCTGCTGGCAAGAGATTTACGATGTAAGGAGTTTCCAGTTTATTGAGACGGTGTCGATACATTCGTTCCCGAGTTTCCCGCGTGACCTCGAATTTGCCAAGCGACGCGACACTCGCAGGTTGGATTGGTAACCAGGCAAATGATTGTCTGCCACATGAACCCATCCGGTCGGCTGAGGTGATTGAGGCAAATAACGTCCTTTATTTATCACTAAGAGCTTGCGCCGACAAATCGACTGCGCTACGTTCGGCAGCATGGATTCCGAACCTCAGTCGTTAATGATTCTTTCGCCCGGTCGTCGCGAGCTTGTCGCGACGGATCTTCCTTCATCCATTCTTGCCGCCGGTACAGCGGCTGGATTTGCCTGGGATGAATTCTTCGGTGGCATGGTCCGCAACCGCCATACGCGAGCGGCCTATCTTCATGCCGTGCGGAAGTTTCTTGTGTGGGTTGAATCCAGCAACATATCGCTGGAGCGGATTACACCCGGCATGGTCGGAGCGTATTTCGACCAGCATTCCGGCAGTCTGCCGACTCGCAAGCTGCATCTGTCGGCCATCCGGGCTTTCTTCGATGTGCTCGTGAATCGGCATGTCGTCGTTCTGAATCCCGCGACCACCGTACGTGGTGAGCGATATCAGGCCGTCGAAGGTAAGACGCCCGAGATTACTCGCGATCAGGCTCGTCGACTGCTGGCGTCTATTGACACAAGTCGTCCTGTCGGTCGTCGAGATCAGGCCATCATTGCCACACTGATCTACACGGCGGCCCGTGCCGGGGCGGTGGCCGGTCTCCGTCTCAGGGATTTCCTCTGGGATGGCACGCAGTACACGCTCCGCTTCGCCGAGAAAGGTGGAAAATCACGCTCAATTCCGGTCAGACACGACCTGCAGCTTGTGCTCACCGCCTACCGCGAGGACTTCGACTGGCAGCATGAGCCGAAAGACGCCTGTCTGTTCCGCTCAGTGGCGGGACGCACCGGTCAGCTCTCAACGCAGCCGCTTCGCAACATTGATATCTGCCGCATGGTCAAGCGCCGGTTGAAAGATGCCGGCCTGCCCGAGCATCTCTCGCCCCACTCCTTCCGTGTCGCCACCGTTACCGATCTGCTCACACAGGGGGTCTCTCTGGAAGACGTCCAGTATCTGGCCGGTCACGCCGATCCCCGCACGACCCGGCTCTATGATCGCCGCCAGAAAGTCGTCACCCGCAATACCGTGGAACGTATCTCGATCTGACGGAAGATTCTGAATAGACGACATGCCCATGGAGTCCGAAAGTCATTGAGGTTGTGCCTGTTCGGAATCTCCCGCTCAGAGCCTCCCGGTCATGTTCGAAATCAAACATCTCCACTCTGCCCCCGGCGTTGCCGTCGCGTGACTTCAGGCTCGCTGTTCGCTCGGTTCTCGTTCCGAGGAACGGCTGACGCCCCTTCCGGCCCGCTGGTGCGGCGGCCTTTGGCCTGATGTGGATGCTTTGCGCTGACGGAGTTCTTTCAGTAGGGGGCTGCTGGCCCCCTGTGCCGTCAAGGCTCGGGGCCGCGCGATGGCCTGCGGCGACTCCCACTCTTCCGCGCTCGTGCCTCGCTTGTGCAGAGCGGTGCCCTCCTCCAGCCATCGGCCTTGACCGCACTTCCCCCCAGCTTATGGGGCAGACGTCCCCTGCGCCCCAAAAGCATGAGCTGCTTTGGGGCTCAGAGACTTTCCTGAAACCTGACACAGGGGACACGCCATGACTACGACCACCGCCCGCGTTGACATTTACACTCAGGTCACCGACCGCATCATCGCCAGGCTTGAGCGGGGCGTTCTGCCCTGGCTCAAGCCCTGGCACGCTGAGCACGCAGCCGGACGCATTACGCGACCGCTGCGACACAATGGCCAGCCTTATCGAGGCGTCAACGTCGTCATGCTCTGGATGTCTGCGGACGATCTGGGTTTCGGCTCCCCCTTCTGGCTGACCTACAGGCAGGCACAGGAACTCGGCGGACACGTTCGCAAAGGCGAAAAAGGCTCGCCTGTCGTCTACGCCTCCAGTTTCAAGAAGACCGAGACCAATGAAGACGGGCAGGACGTCGAAGCCGAGATTCCCTTCCTCAAACAGTACACCGTCTTCTGTGCCGATCAGTGCGACGGCCTGCCGCCACATTTCTACCAGATGGCCACACCGCCCACCGAGACGCTCGAACGCATCGACCGGGCGGATATGTTCTACGCCAACACCAAAGCCGATATCCGCACGGGCGGAAACCGGGCTTACTACACCATCACGGACGACTATGTCCGGATACCGCCTTTTGAAACCTTCCGCGATGCCGAGTCACACGCGGCCACCCTCGCCCACGAGCTGACGCACTGGACGCGGCATCCGTCCCGACTGGATCGCGACCTGGGGCGGAAACGCTTTGGCGATGAAGGCTACGCGATGGAAGAACTGGTCGCCGAACTCGGCTCTGCTTTCCTGTGTGCCGACCTGCAGATTACGCCCGAGGTTCGAGAAGACCACGCCAGCTACATCGATTCCTGGCTCAAGGTTCTGGGCGAAGACAAGCGAGCCATTTTCTCCGCTGCTTCGCACGCGTCAAAGGCGGTTGACTTCCTGCACAGCCTGCAACCGCAGCCCGTTGCCTGACGGTCTGACTGACATCCCATGCCGCTCGCTGAGCAATTCTCACGGGCGGACTTTCCCCCTCATATTCTCTGCGGAGTGCCTGCACATGGACCCGAATCAAACTTACCTCGACATGCTCGCCGCCCTGCAGGATCAGGAGCTGGAGACGGCACGAACCCTGGCCCTTGCCCTGAAAAGCTGGCTGGCCACAGGTGGCTTCTATCCCGGCCAGCACCCTGCTGAAACGCTGCATTCATCAATCGAGAACGTCCTCAACCAGACGGCAGGCATCGACGCCGAGCCAGTCTTTTCTTTGATCTGCTGCTATTGCGACGCCGGAGCAGACATTCCGACCAGAGAGCAGGCCATCGCCGAAGGCTGGACCGGTATCAAACTGGCACTGGATTTACAGCAGGCCAACTTCTGCGGAATCTGTCCCGAGTGCCGGGAACTGGAAGACTGAGCTTCGTGCATCCCTGCTAACCTGAACCCGGAAAAAAAAGTCGCAGCCTCAGAACGGATTCAACCGTTCTGAGGCTCGTGTTCTGATCAGAATCGTGTGGCATCCCTGCCGTGTTGCGTCTGTCATCCGTGACAGACGCCGCGATGTCCTGCTATCCCAGACGCTGAAGCCAGTACAGCGGACGGCGGCGCGTGTGTGCAACGGCGACCACCACAACCTCATCGGGACGACACAGGAAAATCACGGCATAGGGAAAACGCTGCATCAGACAGCGACGCACTTCGTGTGTCCCTGCATAGTATTCCAGCCGGGACATGCTGAGCGGTCGACTGCGGATCGACTCGAACGCGGCCTGCATCTCAGCAAGGAACGCGTCGGCCAGACCCGCCTGACGGTCGTCATACCAGAGCGCCGCTGCGATGGCTTCCGCATCAGCGGCGGATAAGACGCGGAAATTCACTGCGGATTCCGCCCGATCCGGTGTTCAGCGATCGCCTGCCGCAGATGATTGACGGCCACATCGAAATCCACGGCGGTTGTCTCGCCGCGATCATAGGCAGCAATCCGCCGATCGATTTCCTGCGACCATGCTTCGGCCACATCCGGGGATACAATCCCATCCGCCGATAGCTGCTGTTCAACACAATCCGCCACATAAGCCTGATCGGCCGGCGGGAGTGCCAGTACCTGTTCCAGAACGTCTTCGCGTGACAGCATGATCTGCACCCCGATAAAAGATGAACGTTCCTTAGTTTCGCACGAAACGACCGGCAGGTCGAGCGGTTTTTCTCCCGCCACTGCCGCCAGCGTTACCACTCAATCTCCTCAATGAGGACTCCCTGTCCCTGTGACTCCATGATGGCCGGTTCATCAGCTTTCTGCACCCACGGGACGCGATGCTGGCAGATGCCCCGGAACAGCCTCGCTCCGGCCTGCACCTCACCGTTCAGATTTCGTCCGCGAATGGTGATCTTCTGCCCGCTGACCGACAGGGTGATGCCCTCGGACGGATCGAACGAAACCCGGTCAATCCACGCATAGCCGACGCCGAGGATGCTGCCATTTTTCTTACGCAGTTCCAGCGTTAATGCAGGTCGCGAATGCCGCGCAGCCAGCCAAAACCAAAAGACCACACCTTCAATTGATGCGGTCGCCACGTCGTCAGTTCACTGAATTAGATGGTTCCAACTGTGTGATACCAGACACCTTCATGGTCAGGACATTGCGATTAGTAGCTACGAATCGCTGTCCAGAATCCCGCTCAGTCCAACGAAAGCGTCCTTTAGGTGAATCAAGTAATTGCGAAACGCACAGGCAACTTCATCAGGATCGAGAACGCCGCCAACTGCACCCTGATATAGTCCCCAAGCACGAATTGCATGGAGGAAATGCCCAAGTTCGGTCTCTCCAGCATGAACATGTACATATTCAAGGTCTAGTTCGTTGCCGGTGACGCCTTCGAGTGGACACCACCCTTTCATCAATTCGGAACAGATCGTGTATTCGGCGCTATTCCAGTTCTCTGATGCGGCAATTGACAGCATTGCCTCGGGTATTGCGCTGTCGATGCGGCACAAACGCACGAACTGGCGAAACTCTCGACACTCAGGAACAGCGAAACGATCCAGTCGCCACATATCATCGCCTGTCACGCTTCGTGCAAACCGTTGGAACAGAATGTCGTGGGCAGTGTCGTCCACGCCGGCATCTTCTGGAATCACTTCCGCGATTTCCGCCGCAGAAGTTGCAAGCAGTATCTGAGTTGCACCTGCTGATTTGGTTGTTTCTCTCAAGAGCCGAACCAGCAATCCGGCTACGAACAATGCAGATTGGTGCATATCATGCCAGCCTGACATGACTCGCTGAAGCGTCTCCTGCGGCCAAGCTCGTGACGTGAGCTTCACAAAGAACTGCTCCGCAACTTTAACAGTCTCTGCCCCGCATTCTTCCTCAAACACTTTGCGGATCGCATCTCGGGTGTCGACATCTGCGATGTGCGATCGAGCTGACTCCAACACAAGACTAATCGTTGATGCAGTCGTCATGATTGCTCTCCGGCCAGTTCGAGCGTCATTGCCCAGTACGGCTCCACATCGTCGATCGAAAATAATTGCTTCAGCGCACGCCCCAATGGCTTCTTGATATGTTCATTTTTATGCATAGACCAGTATCTGTCCCAGTCATCGACAGTCAGCAGTTCCTTTGCGATACGCATATGGTCTTTTGCTACTGACTCGCGTGTTTGAGCGTCTTCAAGTGGGAATCTGGCCGCAAACCGAATTCTCCACATCAGATTCTGCAGATCAGTTACTAACTCGCCAATTCCTGCATGCCTCAATAGGCTGCTGTGAAATTCAACCGACAGACAGAACCACTGTACTCTGTCGTCCAAGTCGTTCGATGCAGCCAGCTTTGCCTGCTGTGCGGCGATTCCGACAAGAGCACCCGATGCTCCTGCACGCATTGAAGGGTTTACCGCGTGCCTGCGCATGATCGCAATTTTCTCGAAACTCAACCGTTCCTGAAACCGGACTATGACATCTGGTACTTCTAATCTTGGACGCCGAATCCCCTGACCGGTCGATTCAAGCGAGCCGCGATTGAGAAACGCCGCAAGCGCTTCCCGCAATGCCGACTCCGTTACTCCACCTTCTTCCTTCAGCTCGGTCCGAAGGGCGTACTCCGATTGTGGTTCGACTAAGAAATCGACATCCGTCATCAGCAGCTTTCGAAGTTTCCTCTCCGCCCCCTCTTGCGCCGTTACTTTTCTCGGCCTTTTTGAGGGAGACGTATCGATTTCCTCTGAAGGCGATTTTCCGCTGTCATTGGATTGTGGTGCCTTTGCACGCTTCATTCTCGGGGCTCGCTTGGAAAGATGATCTCGAATCGAAGTAGCTTCACGATAGACCTTCCGCCTCATTTTCTCAAGAGTCCCAACACTCTATTGCTGGACGATGCCAAAAAATGCCTATCTGATCAACTTTGGCGTCAATCGGCGACTATAGATCAACATTCTGTTGACTCATTGTTGGAGTTTGGTAGGATCCGAGACAGGCGTCGTTTTCTTTCCAAGGAGAAGCGTCATGACCGCGACAACTCCGGCACAACTCGGATGGAAGGTAGAGCTCATACAACGAGCCATCGCAGCTCGTGACGCCCTTGATCTACGTCAAGGACGAACTGACTGCGAGCACAGAAAGGCAGCGTGCAAAAAAATAATATGCGAACTTGCTCGTGTGGAGAGTCACTGTGTGTGCAACGAGCGTGAGAAGGCCGAAGTTCACTGGCACAACGCGGTCATCCAAGCGCGAACGATGAAATCTATCTATGGCTCTTGGTAGGCAACACGCGCGATTCGTCCAGCTTCGAATCGTGCGTTACCGGCCCCGCCCTTTAGTGTCTCCAAATATCATTTCATCCGTAAACTCCGGATGAAGCTCACGGAGCTTCATCCGCATCAGATGCAAGGTCTGGCCCATAACAGCTTGACTTGCGGGATCCGTCGGAAGCGGATCATTCATCTCACCTTCGAAACCGCCTGCTGAAATCATCGGCTGAGCCTCGACCTCCACGATGTCAGCGGCTTCGTCCACAGTCACTTGGCCATCGGCGATGCGTGCGTGCAGAAAGCAAATAAATAGATTGCGTTTCTCAAGGGAAGACATGAATCCATGTGTACACATCTGTGAGAATTGGTCAAGTACATTCTGTTGAGCTCGTATCTGTTCGTGCTTTCTCATAGCAAATCCTCTTCGTCGACCGGATACTTTCGCGACGTGCGGTTCCTGATGATATCGTAGGGCGTTTCACTGTGAGTAGGCTACATTCGGTATCTCGCAGTACTTGGCACCGTTTCAGGTCGATCGAGCCAGCTTTCGTGTCTTTTGAAGTCGCTATTCGATGATCATGGATCATGGCGAAATGTGTTGCCGAGCAGGACGCATGAACTCTCAACTGAGATCGGGATATCAATCGCATCATCCGCTGAGAGCTGCTTGTGGGAAAACGGTTGTCAAACAGTAATCGAATGGTCGATCTGCACCTGATCGATGGAGGACAGGATGCCAAACGCCGATTGTTTTGTTCGTTTTGCCGCCTTGTCATGACTTCTTCCGGCAGCGAGTGTGCTAATGCGTGCATCTATCGAATTGAGTGCTCTGCCTCAAGAGATCATTCTTTCGGTGAACCGGCGAAGCGTTGATGTTGTCTAGGATTTGAAGCAAATCTTGCCGAATAACAGGAGTGGCCAATGGGTACATCAGAACCGAAGGGAAATTGTGTGGACGTCCGATGTCGTCGTTGCAGCGGATCAGGAGAAGTGCTCGGGACATCTTTTGTCTCGCCATCATGCGGATCAAATCCATCTGAATTAGTGGAATGTCCTGTCTGCAAAGGAACTGGAAAAACAGCTACTGACATTGAAGTATCCGGTCAGTGCCACATGACTGACTCACGGAATCATTTATGACGAATCCGGTGTTCCAAGTTATGAAGTTCAACTCTCAGTCGTTATCGAATCACCATTCGATCTGCTCGATCAGCACGCCCTGTCCCTGTGACTCCATGATGGCTGGTTCATCGGCTTCCTGTACCCACGGGACGCGGTGCTGGCAGATGCCGCGAAACAGTCTTGCTTCGCCCTGCACCTCGCCGTTCAGATTCCGTCCGCGAATGACTATCTTCTGACCGCTGACCGACAGGGTGATGCCCTCCGACGGATCGAACGAGATCCGGTCAATCCATGCGTAACCGACGCCGAGGATGCTGCCGTCTTTCTTACGCAGTTCCAGAGTCAATGCACGGTCGCGAATGCCGCGCAACCAGCCAAACGCACCGAAATCGTCAGGCACGTCGATCCTGCTGGATTCCTGATCCACAGTTGGTCTGATTCCGAATCGATCAAGGACACTATCGCTCATACGCCAGCTCCCTTTCTCTGGATGCAGCCTTCGGCTCAGGAGCCACACTCAGCAGTTCCCGCCGTCTGATGGCAGCGGCCTTATCGTGCCAGTGTTGATCGGTCAGCAGTTCGGTGGCGGTTACACGGTCATCCTCATGCTGCACGGCCTTGAGCAGGTCATTCCTGCTGTCCGTGTAAACCGTGGCTGACTGCTTTCCGCGTGAGACTGACACGTAGAACTGCTCACGCGATGAAGCCGGAAAGCTGTCGGACGACTGCCCGATCAGCACGCGATCGACGCTGCGGCCCTGACTGGCATGGCTGGTGACGCAGTAGCCGTAAGTCAGGTGACCGTACCCACGGTCAATCTTCCAGCCGTTTTCCAGCACGATGTTACCCCCGACATCAAATCCGCCAATGCGATGCAGGTCGCCGTTATTGAGGCGATGTTTTCCGTCGAGCGTCTTTCCATTCCGGGTTACCCGCAGCATGTCGCCGGGAGCGAAGCGAATCTCCGTCGGATGAAAGACCTGAAAGCGTGCGGCCTGATCGGTCGGGAGTGCCTCCTCACCGGCCACCACACGCTGGCCTTTCGTGTAACCCTTCGCATTCTGGTGAAAGACCAGCACATCGCCTGGCAGATAGCTGACCGCATCCATCCGCTGAGCCTGTGTCAGGTTGATGTTTTCCAGCACATGGAAACTCCGTTCGTCCTTCCCCAGACGCTCGGCCTCCCGCAGCCCGGAACGGATCGCCTGTGTGATCCTGTCACCCTCAAAGTGCATCGGGGACACGACCAGGGTTCTGTCGCCCTGTTCGATCGAGTCGATGTAATCGGCGGCAATCACCCGATAACGCTCAGCCGTGCCGACTTCACGAATCCAGCCGAGCTGATCAAGCTGCCGGAAACCATCTTCGGTGCGGCCATCGGCCAGAGCCTGCACGGCCTGTTTGTAATTCCCCTTCTGACGCTGAATCTCGCGGATGTCCGCCGGCACGAGTCCAGCTTCTTCTTCCAGCAGCCGCAATGCGGCTCCCCGTTCGACCGAGCCGTGCTGCCGCCGGTCGCCACTGAGCACCACCCGGCAATTGTTTTCAGCAGCCAGATCAAAGAGCTGAGCCATCGTGCGGCTGCCCAGCAGTCCTGCCTCATCGATCCACAGCACCTGGCCACGAATCTGCTCCTGCAGCTTTGTATCAACCAGCAGCCGCGCCACGGTCTCAGCCCGCTCGAAACCTTCCTGCTGGAGCACATCCCGAGCCGTCGCGGACGGAGCGAAGGTAAAGACCTGCATTCCGTCAGCTTCAATGCCCTCGACCGCTTCCTGCATCATGGTCGTCTTGCCGACGCCCGCTGCCCCGCGCACCAGTGTCACCACGTCGCGGGAGTTCCATACATGCTCGACCGCCTTTTGCTGATCGGCATTGAGCCAGCCCCGCTGAATACGCTGTTCCTTCGCGGCGATCCGGCCCAGCCGTCCCCGGCCTTCACGGGCAAAACGGATCATCTGCCGCTCTTCAGCGATGACGGCTGAGGTGGTGACCATGTCTCGACCGCCGCGTTTCGCACGAATGACATCCGCTTCCCGCCAGGCATTCTCTACTGATTCTACCGAACTGCTGCCCACCGCCTGCTTCAGTGCATGAGCCAGAACTTCGCGTTCCGCAGCGACGGATTTCCGCTCGAAGACATGATCCAGTGACAACGCTACAGCCGTCTTCGCGACATCGGGATCCTCATCGGGATCCTCATCGGGTCCACGATCTCCCATCTGGTCGAAGATCGATTTTACGGCCTGCTGTTCATCATTCGACAGTCGCGATCGCCACTCCAGAGCCAGTTCTGGCAGCGTGAGTTCCTTCTGCTTGCGGTCCCGTGTCCGTGCTCCCAGTTCGGCCTTCAATTTCGGATCAGACACGCCACGACGTTCAGCTTCTTCCTCGATCATCAGTGTTCGACGGGAGAAGCGATCCGTGACAGCACGGTCAACGCCGGCCAGCTCCCAGCCGGTACGTGTCCGCTCAACGGGCAGCCCCAGCTCGACCAGTCGCCGGGCCAGCCTCGCATGAAATTTGGCCTCAAAATATGAAGCATCACGCTTCAAGTCTCCGATCTGACCGGCTTTCCACGCCGCCTCTTCCGCATCCCATGTCGCGTTGAACACGAAGCAGTGAGCATGCAGGTGCGGATCCGGGATGCCATTAACTGGCCGGGCGGTGAAATGAATGAACTCGCCAAACACCATGTTGCCCGTCGTGCGGTCTTCATTCCTGCCGGATTTCCGCACGCGGGTTTTCATCTCCGCTTCCATGTCCCGCATGGTTTCCGCCACGGACTGCTGGAAGGCATCCAGCAGCCGCTCATCACGCGTGAGGCCATACAGCAGCGACACACTCTTCGGCACATGAAAGTTGAAGTCATAGCCGACACGCCGTTCTGCTTTGCGGCGCAAGGTCAGCGGGGCTCCGGTTTCCGGTATCCGGTTGTCACACAAGGCATCCCAGTCGGCCTGTCGAATCCCGCCTTCCAGTCCAAGCCGCTTTGCCCCCTCACCTCGCCAGATGCCGGTCAGCTCCTGACCCTCGCTGTAATAGTCCGCCGTACTGTAATACGACTTCGCGCCGGCTGGCGATGTATTCTGAACGATGCGCAGCATGGTGCATTATATCCTGCAAGCAGCTACTCAATGGTTAATACGATGTCGCCGACGAGTACCATTACAGGACGTCGACAGACGCCCCGCTTTCCCGCAGAAACCGCATTGAAATCAGCAGCTCAGGCAGTGTGATGCCCGGCAGCAGCGGCTGACGTTTCGCTCTCGCCTGGTGTCGCTGTATTCCGGATACGCGGGAAACGGCTGAGTTTCATTACGGATTCACACCGGACCTGCCACATTGCTGGAAATTGTCTTCGGAGGTGTTGGTATCAAGCGGGTGAATTCTCCCATTCGGTTCGTTCCTGTCTGCGAACACGGCCTGTATTGCTGGCAACCTAAATCCGCCGCCGGGCCGCTCAAGCAGAAAATCGGCTCCCCCTGAAGGTCGCCCCCAATTTTCTGCTTGCCCGGAGAGCAGAGCCCCGGCTCAGGCGGCTTTTGATCGGTTTGCCAGAAGGCCGCGATGGTCGCAGCCGGAACGACGAAACAAAGGAGAATTTACGATGTCTGATAACAACAACAGTTCGAGCAGATCCCCCAGTCATGTCGCCTATCAGGTGCGTGATCGCGAGGGGAAAAAAGGATTCTGGACGCGTATCGGCAGTGTCTGGGCACACGCTGACGGCAAAGGCTTCAACGTCCAGCTCGAATGCGTGCCACTCGATGGACGCATCACCCTGCGACTGGCCACCGAGAGCAACGAATAGCGTTTTCACTGGGCGGGCGGCAACGCCCGCCCCACAACCAGAGAAAGGACTCTCATCATGAAACTTGAAATTGAAACCATTGCCCGCCATCGCAACGGCATCTGTGGCGCACCGTTCCACGTCCTGCTGTTTTCCGACATCGGACTGCATCACACTCGTAAGCTCGCCATCGTGTTTGACGCTCCGCACCACGTCGCCGTTCTCGACGTCGCCAGACTCTCCCGAGGAGACATCGCGTTCGTCACCAACTCGTGGCGGGGAGACGTCTACGAGCCACACCTGCGAAAAGCCATTGATGCCTCTGAGCAGGAGTGTCTGCCATGAACAGCACTCCCGACATGAACAATGCTCTGCGGGCAGCCCGAGCAGAACGTGCCCTGTCCAGATATCAGACAGACAGTGACCTCCAGACCTGCCTTGTGGATCTGCTCGCCGACGCCATGCACTGGTGCGACTACTGCGGCGCGGACTTCCATCTGAGCCTTGCCCAGGCGTGCCGCCACTACATCCACGAACTGAACGATCAACAACACGATGAAAGGAGAATCATCCCATGACCAGCACTGCCGATATCAATCCGTTCTACGCGGCCCGTCGCAACCGGCCTGCTGTGACTCAAAACCCACCGCACACAGTCGCTCCACTGCGTTATGCAAGACTGCCGCTGGCTCCACGGACGGCAAGTCCCGTTCCGCATCTGACGAGCCTGTATCACTTCCATCGGGCGGGTGACTACGGTGACCGGAGTTATCCCGGCAACTGCGGCGGTAATCTCATCAGGGATCTGCTGCTCTACTTTCGACCCGGACTGGTTTACGACCCGATGAGCGGCTCGGGAACCTGTGCCGATGTCTGTCGCGAGATGCAGATTCCGTGTCTGTCATTCGACATTCATCAGGGATTCGATGCCTGCGATCCGCAAGGATTCGGCACTGACGAAGTGTTCGACTTCATCTGGGCACATCCGGCCTACTGGCGGCAGAAACTTTATGCCAACGATCCGCGTGACCTGTCGCGGTCTCCGACACTCGATCACTTTCTGCGACGGTACGCTCAGTTTATCCGCAACAGTGCCAACTCCCTGAAAGCTGGCGGCAGGCTGGCGATTCTGATGGGCGACTATTGCGACCGCGAAGCAGGCTTCGTGCCCCTGACCTTCCACACGAAACGGCTTGCGTTCGCGGCGGGATTGCAGCAGTGCTGTACCGACATCATTCGGTTCAGTCACGGAGCCAGCAGCTCGCGGAAAGTCTATCGCTCCTCGTTCATTCCCGGTCTGCACGACGTGTGCATGATCTTCGAGAAACAGACTGACAGCAGCAGGGGTACGCGCCATGACTGAAGTTATCGACTCATTGCGATCGCTCCTCGCCGAGCAGAAATCCATCGCCATCGTCTGGAACATCGAAGACGTGCAGTCCGTCCGTCCCGATCTCACCGCCGAACAATGCTGGCAGGTGCTCACCGACGTTCGCCGTAATCATGATGCCTGCGTCGGCATCAACTGGGACGTGCTTGACTGCGTTGCATTCGAGCTGTTCGGTGCCCCGCAGCAGGAGGCTTCAGCATGACGACACTTATCACGCTCAGCGAAGAGCAGTTTGAAGCTCGCTTCCCCCTCATCCGCAATCACCTGAATCCCACAGCCTGCTGGGATTCTGGCGACGGATACGGATGCCTGTTTGATAACACTGGCCCAGAGCTGGACTTCATCCAGCAGGCCGACCCCCTCACCGTCTGGACCGTGGTTGATGGCGAAGACGGTGACCTGTACGTTCTCAGTGGCCGTCACTTTGTGAACCGGATCGGCTACCTCGTCAGCACCACGGCCATTGACGCCGGTGTCCAGTTCGAGGTTCCTGTCCGCATGGCCGACGACGCGGATGTCGGGCGTTCGTCAGAGTCCAACTCATGACCGAATCATTCGACGACATCCTCGATGACCTGTTCCACGGCTGTGCCTTCGCGGCCTTCGTGGAACAGGCTGCCCTCACTGGCGGGCCTCCCTGCCCGCACCTGACGCGCCGGCACGCGTACCGGCTCTATGAAGAAGCCCTCGCCGAGAGACATCACAGGGCTGACACCACCAATCCGAAGCGTCCCTGACGCCGATTGCTGACCACGTTTCGTCGGTCTCCTGGCACGGTTTTGCCTGCCGCTTTCTCAGTGTGGCTGGCCGTTAAAGAGTGTTGTTCTGCTGAATCATTTTTTCTGTCAGACGTCTCCCCTAAGCGTTGCTTAGGAAGTTTTTCACGGTGAAAACATGATTTCATGCAGGACGTCATTCAGGCCGTCATGCAGGACAGCCAGCCTGCAATCATGCAGGCCAGCAGGAAAGACAGCCAGCCAGACGGCTTTCTGTTAATACAACATGACAGCTTGCCAGCATGCTTTCAGGCTGGGTAGCTGGATTGAATGAAAGCTGACATGCCAGCCTGCTCGCAGGCATGACACCTTGCATGAAATACTGCTTGCCAGCCTGCAATCTTTCATGTAGGCGTCTGGTTGTATGATTATTGTAATTGCAAATTCCAAAGGCGGTGTCGGTAAATCGACACTCGCCGTTCACCTGGCGGCATGGCTGGCTCGCCAGGGCCACCGCGTTACGCTGGCTGATTGTGACACGCAGCAATCTTCCTCAGAATGGATTCGCGAGGCATCACCGGAAGTGAAAGCCGTCCGCCTCGCGAATCCGGACATTATCCTCAACGAACTGCCGACACTCGGGCAGGATGCCGACTATGTCATTGCCGACGGTCCCGGCAGCCAGACGGAGACCAGCCGCGCATTACTGCTGCGGGCTGACATGGCCATCGTTCCGTGCAAGGCCAGCATGCTGGAAGTGAGAGCACTGGCCAAAGCCACCGACGTCCTGCGTCAGGCTCAGGACATCCGTGCCGGCCAGCCGAAAGCCATCATCGTGCTGAGCATGATCGGCAAGAAATACCGGCTCACCAAAGACATGAAGGACGCGGCATCCGCACTCAATCTGCCGCTCGCCACCACCGCCATGACACTGCGTCAGATTTATGCTGATGCGCCGGGGCAGGGAGCCACTGTCTGGGACATGGGTGCTCGTGCCCGCGAAGCCGCTGCCGAAGTTGAGCATCTCTTCCGCGAGATGCTGCCTGCCGCATGGAAGCGACGCGGCAACCAGACGACGACTACAAAACCGAAGACTACGAAGAAATAGGGGAGGGCGAACATGGCAGAGCGACGCTCACTCATTGAAGGACTCAAAGACACCCCGCCACCCGTCGACACACGTCTGGAGAAAGATTTTGTCTACGGCGACCAGCCGAAACCAACTCCCGAGGTGGCTCGGCCACCAGCCAGCCCGGCTCTGTCGCGGGTGCCGATCAGCACGCGGATCCGCTCTGACTTCGCTTCCGCTCTCAAGCGGGCATCGCTCGAACGGCAATTGAGCGGAACGGAACCGAACACGTTGCAGGACATCCTCGAAGAAGCCATTGAGCCGTGGCTCAAATCCAACGGTTACAACGACTGATAACCATTGCCGGAGAGCTGTCAGCCCGGCATTCCCCTGCGTTCGTACCATTTCCGGCAGAATCCAATGAAAGCCGCGTCAGCGTCTCGGGGCGCTTCGCTGATCCAGTCACGCCATTCCCGCTCCAGGTAGTACACATCCCAGCCCGGAGCCGCCGTTCGGGCATCGTGATACGTCTCAGGATTCAGTGGCGGAATCTGAGCGAGGGCGGGTTCTGCCAGAAGCCCGGCGGCTTCCCGGCTGCGGAAAGTCACCATGTCCGATTCCATCGAAATCGAATAGTCGGGCATGTGCTGAAACCGGAGATCCTCAGCAGCAATCTTTGAGACAAGTCGCCGAAACTCCTTCTCGGTCGAAGCCGACCCGCACTTCTTCTGCAAAACCTGCAATGAGATTTTCCACTCACTCTGCTTCCCGCAATGCTTGCGGGCAATCTCATAGATCCGCCGCTCCAGCGGCTTCCGCAGACGGAAGTAATCGCGGTGCAGTGTCAGCACTTCCTGATTCCGGATCGCATTGAACACCCAGTCCGAGAGTTTGATTTCGATTTCCTGCATTCGCCCATCACGGGTTTCACGGACAATTCTGGCACGCTCAATAAGTCCAAACGTCTCGAAAATCTCCTGCCCGCCGGTGACGAGGTTCGTGCTGATCCGCGTTCCAGCCAGACGCTCGAACGCGGCCTTCAACGCCTCATAACCCTGACCATTGGTCATGCGGTTGGTGGCCTTGAGCAGGTCGTGAGCCTTGAATCTCACGACGGAAGAAACTGGTTGCCGGGCATTAATGGCTGCCATCAACTGGCTGATACAGTAAATCAGGATGTCACGGTCATGGACAGTCGCCAGGCCATCGGCAGATGGCTTGACCTCGACAAAGACCGAACCATGTTCATATCGGCGAATCCGATGATCCGGCTTCGTCGACAGCGAAAAGATCGGATGCTCCATGCTGGCCATGTCGCCCTTCGGAGCCAGATCCGTCAGATCGCAGACAAAGAAATCCGGCGTCGGATACCGATCAGGAAGAAGAGGAGGGCGGTCTCTGGCATGTTCAATCATCGCCCGTCGATACTTCGATAGATCACACACCAAGTCAAGCAGTTTCGATAGTTCAGCCACCGACGGTGTTGCTTCGATATTTCACACACCGCAACCGACCGCTTCGACAGTTCACACACCGCCTGAAACTTTCGATGGTTTACACACCGTTTTTCGATGGTCTACACACCGGGTTTCGATAGTTTACACACCGACCGTTCTGAATCTGCCAGCTAAATCAGCAGGTTACTGACCGTTATCCACAACGTAACACTCTATCTAACACAAGTATTTAACACACAATGCCAAGTCTGTGAATAACTTGGTCCGAGACGTCCGGCCCAAAGCTCGAATCAGGGCAATCAACTTTGAACGAGAATGCCGAACACACTTCACACAAATCGCCGATCCGAACACTACACCAACCACATTGCTCGTGGCAAAGGCGGCAATGGCATTCAGGAGAAGGTTCGAGCACGCGGAACCGACACGGTCAAAATCGAATCGTAAGCAGGGTTGGAGACGAGAAAGCATCTTCGAGCAGATATATTCCCAGGAGATCGCGTCTCGCTTCCTGATGGCATTTGTGACAGTTTTAGCGTGGTACTGGTTTATCAATCCTGGCGAGGGTTGTCGAAAAGTCGTGTCATCCCAATGCAATTGGACTGCTTGTTTGGGATTCATACTGCGTCGATCCAGGCGAAGTTCTCACTGGAAAAGGATTCAAACAGGTTAAACTCTTCGTCCGTCGTCTCCCCCGAAAGTGTGTCGGTATCATCGCCTCCACCGGAAACAGTATCTGTGTCAGCATCTCCAGCCACCGAGTCAACACCGGCATCAGAACTGTCATGTGACCCATCGACCAGATAGACGTCGTCTCCGATCAGGAAATCATTGTCATCGCCGCCTGACAGCGTATCGGCTCCAGCACCACCGACCAGCACATCGTCCCCATCGTCGCCCGTGATCGTATCGTCACCGGTATGCCCGGCAATCCTGTCATCGCCGAAACTACCGACAAGCGAGTCGTCACCTGCACCGCCGTTGATAGTGTCGTTACCGTTGCTGCCGTACAGCGAATCATCACCACGGCCACCAAGAAGGCTGTCGTTTAGCGGAGTTCCTGTCAGGCTGTCATCACCGTCTCCGCCGACAAGGGTGACAGACCCCGAGAAACTGGCTGCCGAAATTGTGTCGTCACCATCACCACCCCATAATTCGGCGCGTTCCACGGTTGTTAACGTGTCATCGCCCAGTGCTCCAGACATTGATGTATTAGTCAGTGTGATCGTGTCATTACCGCTGCCCGCAGTCTCGAACAGCACGTCAGTGCCACTCCAGCCGATGATGTAGTCGTTTCCACTGCCTCCGGAAATCGTGTCATCGCCAGCGTCTGCAGAAATTGAATCGTTTCCACCTGCGCCCAGTAGCAGGTCGTTGTTGGCTGTTCCGTTCAGCGTGTCATCACCACCGGCTCCATTCAGCGTGACGACACCTGAGAAACTTGTTGCTGTCAGTGAATCAGCACCCGATGCGCCTGTCAGACTCGCCTGCTCGATATCGCTGTTAAGTGTGTCTGTTCCGAATCCGGATAATGACGAATCAGTAATCGCAATCGTCAGAGGCGAACTGCCGCTGCCAGTTTCGACCACAATATCGTCGCCATCGCCTCCCGTGAGTGAATCGTTACCGCTCTGGCCAGTCAGCCGGTCATCGCCATCCCCACCATCCAGAACGTCGTTACCAGCTCCACCAAGCAATGTGTCATCACCGTCAGCACCCTGGAGTGAGTCCGCATCTCCATTACCATTCAGTGAATCATCCCACAGGCCACCATTGAGTGTATCGTTACCAGCTCCACCCTCGATTCGGTTGCGGTTACGGTCTCCAGTCAGTGTATCGGCTACGCTTCCGCCGTTGATGCGTTCGATGTCACTGATTCCAGAAGTACCTGTCGCAGTCCCATTGGCAAGATCGACTGTTACCGTTGACGTATAGTCGGAATAGTCGAGCCAGTCGGTCCCACTGCCTCCGGCGATACTTCCTGAGACTCCGACTCCGTCACTGAAGTCAAATGTATCATTCCCATAGCCACCGATGAGATTCGCAATATAGGAAAACGTTGCTGTTCCATTTGTCCCTGAAACGGTTCCTGCATTGCTGGCAGTAATAGCCCATGAGACAGCATCCGTTTCGTCACTTGCCCGTATTGTGTTGTCACCAGCTCCACCGTCGATTGTGTCGGTGCCGGATGAGTAAACGAATTCGTCGTCTTCATTACCGCCAGTCAGAGAGTCATTATCCGCCTGACCATTCAGCACATCGTCATCGTCTCCGCCGACGAGTGTATCGTCTCCAATTCCTCCAAGTAACGTGTCATCGCCTGTACCTCCCAGAATGGAATCGTTGCCGTCTTTTCCATTCAGGACGTTGTCCGCACTGTTACCTGTGATGGTGTCAGCCGAATTTGAGCCAATCACATTCTCGATATCACTGAAACTACCAGCTCCAGGAAGGGATGAGGTCAAGTCGATTGACTGACCTGCAGTGGCTTTTGAGTAGTCGACCCAATCGTTGCCATCGCCACCGGCCAACGATCCTTTAGCTCCTCCATCAATCTCGAACGATGGACTTGTGACTGCCATGTCAAACTTGAAGACATCGTCCCCGGAGCCACCCACCAGCGATTCTATAAAACTAACGGAACCAGCCCCGGTATGAGTGACTATGTCCGTGCCCATAGTTGCTGTGATTGTGTCTGCGTTTATTTTGAACTCGACAGACTGAGTAGCCGCAGAAAAGTCGAGAGTATCGGTCCCTTCCGACGTGACTTCAACAACCATGTCAGTACCGGGATTGTCAGTAAATGAGTACGTGTCATTGCCATCTCCACCAATCAGCCAATCGTCTCCACTATCACCGTGAATCGTATCGTTTCCGTCTCCTCCGCTAATGCAGTCGTTACCAGCTCCACCCCAGAACTCTTCGGCGGAACTGGAACCAGTCAGTGTATCGTTACCGGAGCCACCGATGACCGCTTCGATCGTCGTCAGATTGGCATCATTCGTTCCAGTTGCAGAAGTCATTCCTAAATCAAACTCCACACCAGATTCGAAGTTTGAATAGTCCAATGTATCAGTACCAGCACCGCCGTTTATCGTATCGTCCGTATCCGTTGAATCGAGGATCAGCCAGTCATTCCCGTTATTGCCATTCAAACTGTCATTTCCGGCTCCGCCATCGACGGTGTCATTGTCGTCTCCCCCGTCGATCGTATCGCCACCATCACCACCAATCAGCCAGTCATTTCCATCGCCGCCGGACAGGCTGTCGTTTCCTCCTCCTCCATTGAGAATGTTGTCGCCACTGTTTCCGGTGAGCGTGTCATTGCCACCACCACCGATCACGTTTTCGATAAGGGGCAGACTGCTGTCGATGAACGTCACGTATGGAGCGGATGACGTCAAATCAACATCAACTGCTGAACTCGTGAACGCGGCATAACTCAGTGTGTCAGATCCACCCGCATCACTTGTGCCAGCCAACGTCGTTTCGTCAATGCTGATCGTCGCGTCCGTAGAAATCACGTAAGTGTCGTCGCCAGCGAGGCCGATGAGCGTGTCCGCTCCGCCATTGCCATTGAGGATATTCGCGTTTGCGTCTCCTGTCAGTGTGTCGGCAGCAGTTCCACCCGTGACGTTCTCGATTCCGCTGATACTGATGGATCTGGTTGCATCTGACGCAGTACCTGCTGTTAAGCTGGCGGTCACGGCAGTCGTGAAGTCAGAAAAATCAAGATGATCAACGCCCTCGCCGCCGTACATACTGCCTGGCAGAGTCGCGACATCCTTATCAAGCACAAAGGTGTCGTCGCTGCTACCTCCCTGCAGAGTCTCAATTTCTTTGAACGTCGTCACCGTGTTGATCTTGCCCTGGTTCGAGGCGGATGGCTCACCAATGATCTCCCACGTATTCTCCTCGTCAGGAGCGATCAGCGTGTCGTTACCGCTGTTGCCAACGGCTCGATCTGTACCGGTTCCAATGTACAACAGATCGTCGTCGCTACCGCCGAGCAATGAATCGTTTCCGGCATTTCCGTAAAGCGTATCATCCCCGGCCTTCCCATTGATCACATCATTACCGGGACCACCGATCAACACATTATCGCCACTGTCACCGGTGATTGTATCGTTCCCTGTGCCACCTGTGAGATGCTCGATATCTGAGAGACTGCCGATGCCGGTAGCTGTCTGCGTCGTATCCAGATTCAGTGCTACCTCAGTTGTCCAAGCAGCATAGCTAAGAGTGTCATCGTCCGCTCCAGAGCCACCGCCGTCGATTGAACCCGTCCAGATGTCCGGTGAGCCACCTGTGTCGTGCTCCATGATCCGGAATTCGTCGTCACCCGCTCCACCGATCAGCGATTCGATTCCGTTGAACTGAATGGTCCCATGACCATGCAGTGTGCCTGCATCATTGTCAGTGATGGTCCACACCCAGGGGGCAGTGGTGGGTGCATTGATGATCGACAGCGAATCATTTCCGGAATCACCGTTGAAGATCAGCTGGCCTCCAGCCGGAACAGGATTACCGCCCGAGTAATCAATTCTCAGAGCACTGCCGCCACTGTCAGCATTGACCACAATCTGCATAAACGGTGTCAGCGCCCTCGTTTCAATCTCGGTACCCGTGTCGGACTCCTTAAGGCGTACCTTCGCGACGTCATTATCGAGAATCCGCACCAGCGTGATGCCGCCATTCCAGTCGTCCATGTCCAGATCTGGCTCCCACACGTTCGCATCGGGGATCAGGTTTACAACGTACGTGCTGACCTCATTCTGGAACTCATCCCAGGTGCTGGAAAACATCAACTGAGTTCCGTCCGGTGAGGCTACGACGTGTGCCTGGTCGTCGTAATTGATCAGGCCACCCGCATGATTCGTGCGGTGCTGGACGATGCTGACTGTTCCGTACTGGACAACGCCGGATGCGCTGCCGTACTCGCCATCCGGGTTGTCCAGATCGATCGCGATGATTTCGCCGTCGTATTTCGTGCCCGTGTTGGTGTCACCCGGCTCCCAGCCGGAATACGACACAAACACATAACCGGGATTGTCGTAGTTCGTGGCTGTCAGATGGCTGAAGCCCGCCTCGTTATCAGGATCGGTCAGTGACTTGTAGGACGAATCGGTCAGATTCAGCCCCAGAATGGCTCCGACCAGATCGTCGGCATCGGCCCGTGTTTCGACGCCACTGGACGGTTCCCAGTTATTCCAGTGTCCCGAGCCACTGACCAGATAGACGTCTCCACTGCGTGCCACGGCAAACGCCGGGTGATCTGCCGAGTACGGCAGATACCCGAGTGCCAGTGCAGAATCCGGCAGACTTCCGGTGACATTGGGATCAAACTGTGCCGGTGTGCCTGTGTAACCTCCAGTCGTGCGTACGACCGGAACATCATACGGAGTGATCACGCCGGTTTCATAATCAATCTGCAGCAAGCGACTGATCGTATATCCGCCGTTGCCATCGTTGTACGACGCCAGAAAATAGCTGCCTTCGGGTGAGAAGTAATTCCCGACACGACTGACGTTTTCCGGATCGGATCCGTAGGGGTATCCAGACTCGTCACCACTGAGTTGGAATGAGGCGGTGATGACGGCATCATTTTCTCTGTCATCATTGTCCCAGATCGAGTCCGTCAGATTGACTATGTAGAGATACACATCACCATCGTCGGCGGTACCGACGATTGCTGTGTATTCCCGCCCGTCGCGCCACGCGATCGATTCCTTGCCGGAATAGTCCATGTCGAACGGAAGCGGCAGCGTTTCCTCAGAGGTTCCGTTGGTCGGATCAAATCGAACGATCTCTTCGTTTGCCGTACCTGTATTGAAGCCGTATTGCAGTGCGGCCTGATCCGGATCGCGGCTCCATCGCCAGATCCCGTTATCTACATCCGGCTCCGGCAGTGACGCTTCGTAAGTGGAGCCATCCAGCAGAAACCGCGTTTTGCTGCCTGACTGTGGATTGATGCTTTGCAGCATGATCTGGCTGCCATCCGCACTCCACGGAGAATCGGTGACATAACGGTTCTTGACGATCCCGTCCCAGATGGTGTCAGTACCCGGTACCGCTACTGTACCGGCATCCCCGCTGATTCGCAGAATGCTGGTGCCGTAGGTCGCATCCGTCACACCGGCTTCCAGATAGCCGGGCTTTGCCACGTCAGCCGGAGCCCACTGTGGCGCGAACGGATTCAGAACTTCCTGAATCTCTTCTAATGGATCGTTCTCCGGATCCTCATCGACGAATTCGCGATCCGTAATAATATCCGTCTGGTCGCTCACGGTGTTCCACGAATCCGTGATGCCGTCATAGATCTGCTCGTCGGACACGATGAACCAGTCGAGTTCGTCGGGATCAGTGCCACCTGTCAGCACATTGACCGCGTAGTCATCGGACACCGTGGCATCCTGAGCGGTGCCATCCGCAGCAAACCGGCTGGCCTGCAGGAACTGGTTTTGCGTCGAATCTTCAAGTGCAGCGATCCCGGCGGCGTACGACCCGGCGCCGGCCCAGGTTGTCACGAGGTTGCCGAGAGCACCGGTCGAATAACTCCTCAGCTCCGCACCAATCAGAATGTCAGCGTCGACACCACCGTCCAGCGTGTCGGCTCCATAACCGCCGACAATCAGATCGTGCCCGTCGCCACCGTACAGCTCGTCGTCACCCAGTTCACCCAGCAGCACATCGTTCGAGTCTCCACCGGTCAGCGTATCGTCACCGCCACCACCGCGCAGCGTGACTGCAATTGTTGTGGCTCCTGACGCATCCAGTTCGTTGGCCCCATCACCGCCCGACAGATCGGCCCCTTCAACACTGGTGAGAGTATCCGTCTCGATGAGAGTTCGCCCACTATCGGCGTCGTGCAGTTCGAGAGCTGAGTTCGTTACAGTGAAATGTAGATTCGTTGATTCCACGACACGGTCAGTATCGGCCTCGCCATCAATGCTGTCCGCGCCATCTCCACCTGTCAGGGCATCGTCCCCATCCCCACCCTTAAGCGTGTCTGCGCCTGCACCACCAATCAGAGTGTCGGCAGCATTTTTGCCCTCCAGCAAATCGTTGCCACTGCCACCCGTCAGAGTGTCGTTACCGGCGGAACCGTTGAGCGTTACGTTCCCGGAAAATCCCGAAGCATCCAGTGCATTGTCCGACCCGCCACCCGTGATCGCTGCCTCTTCAAAGGCACCACCTCCGCCAGACAAAGTGTCCGTCACCAGAGTGTCTGTGCCGGTCAATGAACTGAACAACGAACTGCTGGTCAGCGTGAAATCCACATCGCCCGATTCGACGATACGATCTGTCCCGGCTGTAGATATGATCGTGTCGTTCCCTGTACCGCCGGTCAGAACATTTGTTTGGCCACTTTGATCACCACCCTTCAACGTGTCGTCACCGCCGCCACCGTCGAGCGTCACACTCGCTCCAGTGACCGTGAATGCGGACGCGTCCAGATCGTTAGCCGACGCACCCCCGGTCAGATAAACCTCTTCAAAATCACCACTTCCAGATACCGTGTCCACCACCAGCGTGTCTGTGCCAGATGACGTGGTTGCCAGCGAGGTCCTGGTCAACGTGAAATCATCGTCCAGCGATTCGACGATGCGATCAGTACCGTCTGTGGATGTGATCGTGTCATTCCCAGCCCCGCCAGTTAAAAAATTCGTCATCCCGCTTAAGTCGCCACCAATAAGTGTGTCTGCACCAGAACCACCGATGAGAGTCACACTTCCACCTGATACTGTGAACGCAGACGCGTCCAGTGTCACACCGCCCGAAGCGCCGGTTAGACTTGCCCGTTCAAGACTTCCTGCGGAACCGATAACACTGTCTGTACCGGATGTGCCCATCAGACTACTGGTGGTCAGAGTGAATCCACCGGACGCCGCCACCTCGATCAGTTGATCTGTGCCCCCGCCAGGATTGAATGTATCCGATCCAGCATTCCCCGTGAGCGAGTCATTTCCCGAGTTGCCAGTCAGCAGGTCATCACCGGAACCACCCACGAGTGAATCGGCACCGTTGTTTCCGATCAGTGTTACATTACCCGCTGTGAACGTGCAGGCATCCAGCGTGTCATCGCCTGATCCGCCCGTCAGGCTGGCTGCTTCAATTCCGGAAAGTGTGTCATCGCCGAACCCTGAGAGTAGTGCGTTTGAAAGTTGAAAACTGATGCCGGTCGAACCGGAATACGTTTCTATGATGAGGTCGGTACCAGTGCCCCCGTCGATCGAATCGTCGAACTCGCTGCCGGTAATCGTGTCGTCCCCATCTCCCGCCATGATGGAGACGTTCGTCAATGACGTGAAATCCGCGAGCTTCACTTCGGCGAGATTGAACGTCTGGTTAGCCGAACTTCCAGTATTGACGACTGAGATTGTCTCTACATCGGTCTTGAGAACCGTTGTACCGCTCATGCTATTGATTACATCACTGGATCCATTGTTTACAAGAACATAAGAACCGTCAGTGCCCACGATCACAATATCGCTATCGGCAGATGAATAGATAGTAAGCACTGGATCGGTCCAGTCCACCGTCACTGTCAGCATCACGCGGCTCTCAAAAACTTCGGCAGTTCTTCCAACTAATGGAACACTTTCAACTGCGGCGAAGACCTGCCCCTTTCGGCGTTTTGAACATGAGGCCCGAAGACGTCGCAAGACATGCTGAATCCAATCGATCTTCATGTTCATTTCCTTCAGTGAATTGCTTGAAAGATACGCCAAAACGATGTTCAAGTGGATGTGTGATCGTATCTGTTCGTTATATTTTCAAGCGTACCCATGCAATTTAAGTCAAAGATGATACTGGGTCAGGTGTTCACAATGACTGCTTTCTGTGGTCAGTGCATGAAATCAACAGTTATCGATCTGTCATTATCAGTCATCTCATTTATCCGCACATTCCGCCTAATCTGAACTCGACACAGGATCATGTTCAAGAACGGATTCGCGCTGAACCGATGAGAATCAATACGATAAATTGATCGCGTCAGACGCAGGCACAAGCTGTGTTTTGTGGCACTGGACTCAGGCAAGGAAGCGGAGTCGATACCATGCGGATTCAATTACCAGGACGGTTGTTGCGATTGGGTTCGCGAAGACGGCGAGTCTCGCAGAAGCGACAGCCTCACACTGCCAGCGCTGCAGCACAGATTCAGTGCCTGGACTCGCGTGTTCTGCTTTCAGCAGTCACCGGTGGCACAGGTACTTTCGTGGACTCGGGACAAACGCAGGAGTCATACTGGTCAGTGTCGCTAGGGGATCTCAATGGGGATGGCAGCATTGATGCCTTTGTTTCGAACCGCTATGTCGCGTTGGATGGAGCCATCAGTGGGGCCAACAGCGTCGTTTTGAACGATGGCACAGGAAATTTTGCTGCCGGCGATCAGATTCACAATGATTTGCAGACCAATGCTAATCGCTCGGTACTTGGTGACATCGATGGTGATGGAGACCTTGATGCGTTTCTAATTGGTGGCGCTTTCGACAATCGCATCCTGTTGAACGACGGAACTGGTGGTTTTCAATACAGCGGCCAATCACTTGGGCCGTCCGCTCGAAATATCGCCGTAGGCGATCTGGACGGAGACGGCGATCTGGATGCCTTCGTGATTCACGCTGGTTATATCGACATTTTCGTTCCCGATTTCAATCAGGTGTGGCTCAATGACGGAACGGGAAATTTCGAACCCGGCAGTGTCTACAGCTCAACTGCAAATATTCAGGATATTTCGCTGGCTGATTTTGATGGGGATGGTGACCTTGATGCACTGATAGGTGGTGATGGCAATTCAGACAGGCTCTGGCTCAATGATGGAAACGCTGGGTTTACTGATTCCGGGACAGTGGGACCAGCTTCGCCCGTTAGAGTCGTCGTTGGCGATGTTAATGGGGACCAGACTCCGGATCTGCTGTTCACAGATTTTCCAAATCAGACGCAGGTCTGGCTGAACGATGGAAATGGCAACTTTTCGGATAGCGGGAATCGGCTAGGAAGTGGATTCGAAACAAGAATCGCGTTAGGTGACCTGGACGCAGATGGTGACCTGGATGCAGTTCTCGGCGGTTCTAACGATCCTGAGACGGTCTGGCTGAATAACGGAACCGGCGCCTTTTCTTTCACCGGCCAGGTACTCACCGGGGTGGGGACAACCTCCATTGAACTTGCCGACCTGGACGGCGATGGCGATCTCGATCTTTTCTCAGCAGCACGTGAAAATGGTATATCGCGGATCTGGCTGAATCAGGATCAGCCGGTGGTGGATCAGGTGGATCTACCGGATGGCGGTGGGACGTTTGAAATGCTGGTCGATGCCGGTGATCTGGTCGTCCGCGAGCAGGGAGGCGACGAACTGTTCCGTCAGGCACAGACTGACGTGCCGCGTTTGCTAATCAATGGCGGCGAAGGCGATGACACACTGATCGTTGACTTCAGTGGCGGTAATCCGATTCCTGTGTCCCGTCTGGATTTTCACGCGGGCGGACAGTCGAGCGGAGATGCTTTAATCCTGGGCAGCGGCTCGGTCGGTTCGGTCAGTCACAGCTTCACCAGCGACACCGATGGCAGCGTAATCATTGACGGAGCGATGATTGCTTACACTGGCGTGGAACCAGTCACGGACGGTCTGACAGCCGATCGTCGATACTTCACGTATGGGGCGGCGGCGGATGACGTCACGCTGGAAGATAATGGGGCCACTGGCGATGGCATCAGCCGTATTGCCAATGCCACCAGCGGACGAACCATTGATTTCGCCAATCCATCGGAACGTCTGCAGATTCTGACCGGGCTCGGTGATGACACACTGACACTGACGGCGGTCGATTCACTGTTCACCGGAAATATCCTCGCCAGCGGCAGCGACGGTAATGACTTCATAACAGCCGCGAACGATTTCCCAGCCGTGCAACTGTCCGGTAGCTCCGGTGATGACACATTGATTGGGAGCATGAATGACGACACGCTCATCGGCAGTGCGGGTGACGACATTCTCAATGGTCGCGGGGGCAACGACACGCTCACCGGTGTAGACGGAGATGACGTTCTGCTCGGTGGCTCCGGTCGCGATCTGCTGGAAGGCGGGAATGGAGCAGATCGTCTGCTTGGCCAGGGTGGCAACGATGACACGCTTATCGGAGGCAGCGGTGTTGACTCGTTTGATGGCGGTGCTGGGCGCGACTGGCTCATCAGTATCGTGAAAAGTAACGGAGTCCTGACTGACAACGAATTCACAGTCGATTCTGACATCGAGTCAGTCAGTAGCATTGAAATGACTGAGTTGATTCAATTGAACATCACCAGTACGGCCATCAAAAATGCTCTCATTGATGCCAGCGGATTCAGCGGACACGTGACGCTGCGCGGCGGAGCAGGGAATGACACGCTGATCGGTGGATCAAATGACGATTCGCTGGAAGGCGGAGCCGGAAACGACAGCATCAGCGGTGGTGACGGACATGACTGGCTGGACGGCGGTGATGGAGACGACACGCTCAACGGCGGCAGCGGCAACGATTCGTTGTCCGGCGGATTCGGCAACGATGCAATCGCGGGGATGAGCGGCAACGACTGGCTCAACGGCAACCGCGACAATGATACGCTGCTGGGTGGCGAAGGCGACGACACACTGTTGGGAGGCGGTCAGGACGACACCCTGCTGGGCGAAGCCGGCGACGACTTCATCAAAGGCCATGACGGCAACGATCTCGTCAGCGGAGGCGGTCAGGGCAGCAGCGCTTCCGGCAACGACACCGTCGATGGCGAAACCATCAACGACGCCTTCACCCTCGACGCCCCCTGGGCCGAAGTCTGATCCGGTACGACGTTTTCCCTCGTTGGCCATGCTCCTGCTATTGGAAGCTGCCAAGTAACCATGACGCCGAGGCTCACATAATCCCCCGGCCCCGGATTCATGCGTGGAGTGACGCTTCTGCCGTCACCTGTTCGAACTCAGTTTTCCACTTGAGAAACTGGAAATCCTTCGCCAGATCGCCCGAGCGCGTTCAGGTCAGTCGAGTTTGTCGGTACTTCGCCGATTGACTGATTTCAGTTGGCCCTAATAGTCCCACCCGCTTCCGTCAGGCGAGGCCTCCTGCTTGTCTTGCACGGGAAGTTCGTGCACTATACGCTCCCGCTGTATTGAATTGGGTTCCGGTCCAACGGACAGACCGTGGAAATCGAAGGATCATTAGTGTGTCTGATATCCAAGCCTCACTTCCCGCCGCTCTACCAAATCTCCGCACTCGGGCATCTGAAGACGCGCAAAGCTTAAAACTGTTCACAGAAGCCGAGCAGCTTGCCCTGTCATTATTCGATCTGACGAAGCCGACCCGCATGATGATTCCGTTTTTCACGGATCACACGATCAGCCATATGCAGCGGGTCGAGGAGACACTGGATCGAATGATTTATGGCAATGTGACCGACCAGGGTGCATTCGAACCAACTCCGATTGAAGCGGCGTTTCTCCTGTCAGCGGTGTGGCTTCATGACATCGGAATGGTGTACGGAATCTACGAAAACGAGCGATCTACGAATGGCGGAGATGTCGACTGGGATTTGCTCAGAACTCAGCATGAGGAGCGGGCATCCCGCTACATTCAAGAGTTTTGGCAGGACAACTGCAGTTGGTCAAAGTATCAGAAAATTCAGCTTGCTGAGGTGTGCATTCATCATCGCCGAAAGCACCGCTTGGAGTCTTTTCAGCCGGTTGTAATCCGGAACCACAATGGTGGTGCTCCAATCCGTCTTCGAGAATTGGCGGCGCTACTGCGGCTTGCTGATGCCTGCCACATTGACGACACGAGAACCCCAGAGTTCATGAGAAATATTTATGACTCTGTTGGTATGCCAGTTGAGTCAAAGAAGCACTGGGGATCGTCCTTTCTGATCGAGTCGATCCTATTTTCCTCGCAGAAAAAAGAGATCACTCTTTCCTGTTGGATTCCCAAAGTACAACAGTACGGTACGGCCATTGTTGACTTCTCAACTCTTGTCGAAAGTGTCGCACACGGGCTGCGTGATGAGTTAGATACAGTCATCCCCTACCTTGCGCCGTACAGTAATGTTGACTTCAAATCCGTCGTTGTGAGCGCAGTAAGCCCAGACGCGATGTCAAACACGACTCATTACGTTCGAAAAGCGTGGCCGAATCTCATCTCGATGTGTAGCAGTAGTGGGAGTGAGACAGCCTCAATGGTCGCTGCTGTCGTTATGGCCGCAGCGACCCATCAAGCTGAGATGCCTCGGACGGAAGTAGAGGAAATTCTCGATTACTCAGTACGACTGCATCCATACAATTTGCTCGTTCGTGCAATCGCCCATGACGTTCGAGTTGTAATGGATTCTCAAGGGGCTACCGCTCGACAACTGGCAGAGTGCAAACAGAATTATCTCCTTGGCCGGGAAGCGAAAAGCAATCAAGTTGCAGCACTGGCCAAGACTGAGATTGATGCAAACGACCTTTTAGTAGTATATGGGTACAGTCATGCAGTTATGACCTTGATTTCCGAACACCTGATTGGGCGGCGAAACAAGATTGCGATTGTGCCAGCTCCGGGATCAAACGCAAGTACACTAACTCCAGATGAAACCGCACGTATCCAAGAGAAGGTAAAAGCGAGCGGCCTTCCGTATATGCTCGTCGAAATGGCGAACCTATCCGAGATCTTTTCACGCTTTAAGGCGCAGAATCAGCCATTCAAGGTGTTACTTGGCACACACGGAGTGTTCAACGGCGGAGATTCCCTTTGCACTGTTGGAAGCTCAATGGTTGCAGTAGCTGCAAAGGCGCAGGGAGGGCGAGTACTTATCCTTGCAGAGCCCGACAAACGCGTCACGGATGCTGAGACCAAATCGGCAATGGAGCGGTTGCTTGCACAGAACGACGAATTTCTGATCTCATCAGAAGTTTGGGAGAGGAATTCGTATCGTGCTACGGTTCCGGTTGATTGCCTCACACCCGAGATGTATGACGAGATTATCGGCGTGGCTGACCCATTGAGTCGTCAGGAAGTCGTGGAATCTCATTAGTTGCTAACACCCTTGGGAAATCGATCAACGCCCGTTCCACACGATCTTGAAGCTCGCCATTTTCGCTGTTGATGTTGTACCGATATTGGGCGATGCCATTTTGCTGTACGAGTAGATCTGTGATCGACAGTTGACGGCAGATGGTCAACACTATTCGATGAGGAAGGTTAAGCTGGTCTGCAATCTGTTGAGTGGCAAAAGCGTCTCGGTGACGATGGAACAGAAATTGGATGACGTGGAATGCAGCTTCGCTCGTAGGCATGCCATTTCCATCGATCGGAAATGCTGTTCGACCGATTCGTGGCGTTGTGTTCATGGTAGCATCCTTGCATGGTCACTCGTTGTGTTACTATGGCATCATGCCAAGTTGTTCGTATCGGGCGTTGAATCCCCCAAGCATTAACCGAATAGATGATTTGCGCAAGCTTTTTCGTTTACACCTAAAATTGACCATTGGAATGTTAAGGATGCAAAGGGGTGGGGGTGAATCATATGCACGTATGCCGATTCGAGTTGACCTAATCGAAGCTGAGCCTTCGCCTCAGCTCCCTATTCCAATCCTGTAGTCCACCCAAAAAAAGTTCTAACGGTGTCCTGTCATCCCGACCTCAGGTCAGAGTCCTTTCCAGTAAGGATTCTGGCCTTTTTTCGTTGGATTCTCGTCAGTTTCGGTTTCTTGAATCTGTTCAGGATTGAAGTTTTCCATATTGCCTGGACTGACAGGATATGACACGGTTTGTCCCTGCTCGCCAGCATATGGATATTGTCCCACGCCGTGTAGAAAGTTCCGGTGACGGCGGGTT